>Ga0116231_10001371_pt1 | contig 49469 bp, 34 predicted proteins | sample S1TSphgellanicum_2_FD_89695 | JGI IMG/M metagenome (GOLD analysis project Ga0116231, IMG submission 89695) | Host-associated microbial communities from peat moss isolated from Minnesota, USA - S1T2_Fd - Sphagnum magellanicum MG | ecosystem: Host-associated > Plants > Peat moss > Unclassified...
CAGTGGGTAGTCATGGCAGCTTGTCACTGCCGTTCGTGATGAAGGTGATGGTCTGTCACTTTGTGAGCGACTCTCATGAGGTTATGACTGCACTCATTGTCGTGTTACCTATAATTGTTGTTGTGGAGATTTCTCTGCAACTTCATCAAGCGTTTTCTGGTTTCAGTAACAATGTGACCCATGTTAGGAGTTTTCTTACTCTGGAATAGACATCATTATGCACAAATGCCGTGAAGAATTAGTTTGTTTACTTTTTCAAACAATGCAGAAAATGGTGCTGGTGATCATGATGTGAACAATACCCTTACGTTCTATGATAAAGGCACCGGGAAGTCAGACAGTGGCGATGATGAAGTTGAGGATGACCAAAAGGGAGATGATGATGATATGAGGCATGACGGTGAAAATGAGTTCTCTTTAGGTAATGATTTATCGCCCTTCATCTGCCTGTTCCTGTGTGTTGACCTATAACCTTTGTCTAGTATCCTGGAAATTTTCCTCTTGTAGAAGGTAGCTTATTGATCCCTTTGATGACTTGGAGACAAGTTAAGAGGAGAGGGAAGAGAAAGCATTGCAGACACATACCTCTTAGGTACAGTTGTAGTAGTGCAAGTCTGTTCTGAATGTTGAAGGCAGGATTTGGTTGGCTGTTCTGTGTGTCCAAGGTGATGCTGAATGAATGATGTTTCTTTTGGGCTGGTTTGCACTTTTTGTTGTACAAGAGAGATGGTGAAGGGGTTTTTTACCTGAAAGTCTAGTGTAAAGTCATGAAAGGTGGTTAATAGGAACTTTGATTTGCAGGAAGCACAGTGCCACCTAATGGATCTTCTCCGTTTGGTAGTGGTGGCAATAGTGGTAGAGTTGTATTCTGGCATGGAGGACCACCAATCCCACCTCAGCATGGTGGAACCATTACAGGTGATGGGTATGATAAGGGAGGAACGTATGTCCCAAGTCACAGGCCTGCCTTCGATAACCAGATTGTATCAGGTCCACCTTATGGAGTGCCTCCCTTCATGCCTCCAGTGTACCCTAGCAGTCCACTTCTGAGGTGAGGACTATGGCATCTTACAGCTCCCACTTGCATTTTGTACCATCAACACAGTTGTGGTTGTCAGGGAGTGCAGTCCTACTGAGTTTTATGTTTGTACAGCCACACTGATTACATGGAGATATGTGTGTTTCTTAATGAATTTGCAAGGTACATGTGCACCCATGGACTACTCTTTATGGTCCCCATGTATCGCAAAAATACATTTGACCTCAGTTTTCAGAATTTTACAGCGTTTGTGATATTTTCCTTGCTCTGTTGTGACCTTTTTCAGGGGAGGGTTTCCTGGAGCTGGGACAGGAGCTGTGGTTTCTATGGAAGTAGGGCCTGTTGTCGGGGAGGATCTGGTTCAAGAGCCTAAAGGCAAGAGAGTTCCATCAGATGGCCAGACAAAGCTTGAGGGAAAACGCGGCCAGAACTGGACAAATAGTGAGGTGGAGGCTCTGGTTGCTTTGAGGGGTGAGATGCATGATGAATTTGTCAGAAATAAGCAAAAGCAGGGTATGTAATTGCTTTGCACAACTTTCACTTCTCTTGCATGTGAGTGTTCAGAGTATGTGTATATGTAGTCAAAGTGATGATAACAGTAGCTATCTTGATATTGACATACTGTTAAAAGTCAAATGTTGACATCCTTAGCATTGCCAAACCTGGTGAATTGAGCAAACACACGGCATTAGTTTATCAATGTTGTCCCAAGTAATCATGACAAGCACTCCACCTTGCAACAACAAGAATGAAGTTCAAATGTGGTGATTTCATTTGAGGTAGAGAAGATTAGTGTTGGTGAGCAGAGTGCTTAGTGCTTAGCCTCAGTTTCCATGCAGAGTATTCATAGAGACTTTGTGTTGGTGGAGATTGCTCAGTGTCAATGGCGTAACATTCTAGAGAGTAGCAAATATTCCACTGAGGATATGAATGACTTCTTAGTTGCAGGGAATGAATTCCTGAAGAACGTTGTTTGCAAATGGCTGCAGGTGTAAATACATGGAACAAACTCCACATCAGGATGCAGGCCATGTGCAGAGGGTTTCATAAGACCGCAAATGCTTGCAAGAAGAAATACTCGATCCTGTATAATGAGTACAAAAAGGACAGAGAGAATTTAAAAGAGAATGGGGACATTGAGGCATCAGGTACTCCAGGTACCAGAAGCAAGAAATGTGCATATTTTGACCAGATGGACATGTGGCACCTTAAGAGACTTGAAAATAAGGTTGGCCTTGCAGGAGGTACTGCAGATAGTCCATGCACTAGCACAGAGGATATGGAGATCAAAGAGGAAGAGTAGATGAAGGTTTACTGTACATACAGAGGGACGGAGGCGCTAGAAGAAGGTATGTTCAAAAACCCATGTGAAAGCCCATTTAATCAGGTAACTAAGAATCTTCTGTGGCCAGCTTTTAACCATGCATTCGTTACAAAGTATATAGTGACTTGGCTGCCCTCATTGCCAAGTTGTAGACAAAGTTCTTTGTAATCTTTATCCAAGCCATTATTGTCATGTTGGTCATTACATGTTTATGGTTTTATGGTACAGTTTCCTCTTGAAAGATGTTGGTCACACTTGTAAATCAGCCTTTGAAAGATTCTAAGACGAGAGGCCAAAAGATTATGAAAGTTCACTAATTCTTCTTTTGAGTTTAAAGTTTAAACCTTTGTCCAGTGCCATTGCCAAAGAGGGTCCCTTCCTTTTAGGGTCTTCCCTATTGATAAAAGTGTTGGAGATTTCTTGGATTCTAATGGGAAAATTAGATAGTAGGATGTTTTGTCATGTTGCCACTTCAGTTGAAAGAAAATAGAGATGTGCATCCTTCATGCTCTCTTTCCTAGAGTCTATAAGTTTAGAAGGTAAGTCTCCTAGAGTTTTGAAACCCAGTCGTATATTATCGAGAAAAGGTGCTAAACCTTCTCTTTTCTGTACAAAGCTCAACCCCTTCCCTTGAGTTGTACTTCTCGATGTCTTCCCATGCTTTTTTCTAATCTCCTCTCATAATTTCATTACTGGATGGCTTGTTTCATCCACATATTCCTTCTATAGAACTTTTGGCTATAGAGATTACAGAAGAGGATTAGTTTTTCTCTTCATCTCATGTCCAAAGGTCAGCATCTTTAGGATTTGTTGTTGTGGGGGTGTGTTTCCTTTATCAAACTGACACCACACCTTGAGTTTGTGTTCTGCTCAAATGGAAGGAAATCATTTAACTTGCCTTCATCTCGGAAACAAACCTTTTTTGTGTCTCTGTCAATCTTGGGTATTGGCCATGCACTCAAGTTAGGGTTGCAACGTTTTATGTGGTTGTATTCTAAAGTGAGTGACCAATTGTCCTAACTTCAGTAACTTATGGTAGAACTTATTTGTGATATCTTCAAGATTGATAGTATGTGAAAGGGGATTTTCCAAGCATTATGTTAATGAAGAATGTATGGCACTTTTGACTAAACTTTTGAATACTTTGAATGTGTCGATGCATGTACATCATGATGCAAAATTAATGTGGCAATATAAATTTACTAGCCCTTTCCCCAGAGTGGGGAAACTATGCGGGATAGATGTATGTTAAGTTGCCTTGGTTGGACTTATTTTACAAGTGAAATGATATCTTCCTATCATATTGATTATGTGTTTGATATTTGCAAAATGCACGAGATTCAATTGATGAATTCAATGAGAACTCAATGCTGTTGAAAATTGTGAAGATGCGGTGCTGTTTGAAAGTTGTGCTTCAGTTTTGTCTTCAAGTTCAAATTCCTATTTTGGGGGATTTCAAGAATCAAAAATCACTGAATTTTTGTTTAAGGCATAAATTTCAATTTTAAACCATCAAAAGACCAGCTAAAATTGAACGAGACTTTCAAGACATTAGATTCTAGGCAAAAAATATCGCCTAGCCAATGAGACCCTTTGTTAAAAAAATAGCACAAGTAATGTGCCTAACCTTACTTTTTAGTAGGAGTACAATCTCTAAGCAAAATTAGAAAATGATATGTAAAATTAGACCTCAATCAAGCCTGTTCATCGGTCTTGGCAAGTGGCAATATGAAATTGGAGCGTTGGTGTGAACTAGTGTTGATCGGTTATTGCTTTTTTAATAATCTTGAGGTGGTTTTTTTTTTGAAATATTTTTTGGGGATCACATAGTTTATCAACATCAAAAAAAAATTGGTAGTTGTGGAGTTATCCAAAAAAATTGGGTAATAATTATTGGTTATGCATAAGGCTAGGTTATAAAATTATAATTTGTTATCCTATCAAATATTATCCAATTATAAAGCTTTTCAATTAAATTTTTTATTATTTATTATTTTGTAATTTTTTTTCTATTAGTGTTTAAAGATTGATAACCTTCATGGATGCTAATCAAGTCATTCAAATATGTCATTAGATTTTTGAAATTTCAATATCGAATGGATATCGATTTAACCAATCTATCAAAAAATCAAAAACCAGTTGGCAGGTTATTAATACATAGCTTGGTAATCAAGTTCATAATCAGGTCAAAACTCAATTACCGACCACCGCTAGTGTGGATGTATGAAGGTTCACAATGCTTCCATGTTGGCTACTTGAAACAAACAAAAGGAGAAAGTGTGTGTATTTACTCCTTTGAACTCATGAATGGGCAAAGGTTGAATATAATCCTCTCCACCACACCCGACTCCTTGTCCCATCCATGTATGCATAACAAATCACTTGTATAATAATATTCACATATTTCAATCTTGACCGAATCGATTTACAAACTTCAAAGATGTATCGATGAGGCAATGTAACAGCAAAAAGTTCAAAATATATCTAGAAGCTTATTTTCTTGCAATTTAACATGTAAATGATGTTGGAAAGGATGTCACAAGTGTAAAGAATTGGAAACCAAAAAAGCAAGTCACTTAGAGCATTTCCATTGTGAGTCTTGAAAGCCCAATACAATAATACTTTGGCATTGGCAACCAAAAGCGACGTTGGTGTGTGCCCACCACACATTCTAGATGGTAAAAAATCTCAACACAAAATATTTTTTCACTCACTACTTTGTTGCACCATACCGAGCTCCTACAACATTCCTACAACCTTCGTGCAAAGTGCAATATGCCACAATTAGATGCAGATTGCTATAATGATGAAAAGCAAGGGGGGAAAGAATTTTGTTTTAGAGGATGAGAAGTAGCTTTGCCATAATTTTCTTCATATATTTCACATAACCTCTCTCAATAGGTAATGGCCAGAAGACGACTTCATTTTGGGATCGAATTCAAAGAACGTTACAATCAAAATCAATACGTAGGTGGGTTTGACCTTGTGAAACATTTTCAACACATGTGTGATGAAATGACAGTAAAATTTGTCAAGAAGGTCAATATGACAATTTGATCACTAAGGTGCAATTTGACAACATCTTAAATATAAGTTTTGTTGACTAAAATGGAAACTCTCAAGTGCACTTGTGCACTTGAAAGAGAGGGGTCACAAGCATAAGAAATGTTGAAACTAAACTAAATAATCCATTTTGAATAACCCAATTTAAGAGTATACACATTTCTTCTTTTGATAAATCATCTCGCACATTTCTTTTCTTTTTTGGTAGAATATCAATAGTTCATCAATGATGTTCATCATGCCCAAGTTGGCCACCTATTCTAATAACCTTCAACTACAAGATCAATCATAGCTTTCATTGTTACTACCCAAGTACTTGGTGTTATTAACAATAAAAAAATTAACTGGTTGTCCTCCTTTCAAATTCTTGCACAACAATGCTCTCCATTAAACATACTAAATTAAAATTTCACATATACATGCATAATAATTAAGACTTAACGATGAAAATGAAGTAAACATCCATTTTTTTCAAGAGGTTTTCAAGTGAATTGGCCAACAAACAAAAAATAAACCATTGCCAAAGGTGATGGATGATATCTTCATAACAATATGACCCAAACAAATGTTCTTTATTACCATGTCCTTTTTATAAACTACTTTGACAAAATGCCAACAACCCACATAAGAAAACATTCATATTATTTCCAAGCCCACCTTGCACCTATATAATAGATAAATTACACCCAAACTATGACTTCATTTTCCACCATCAAGCAACAAACAAGCTCTTCTTCACAATCAACATTTTTTTTAATTTATTTTCCCATTTGTTCTCCTTTTGAATGAAAGATTATATATGGATAAAAGTTTCGTTGTTACCAAGTGAAATTGATATTATAAAATTGCAATGGGTCCTCCTTATTAACACCCACATGGTTCGTAAGGCCTGACATATAATGTCATGTACCCCTTTCATGTTTGCAAATGTCACCCAAATGCAAATATGATATCAAAGAAGTCATCACATACCCCTTTCATTTGCATGCAATATGTAAATACTAGTTCATCAAAAAATTAATTAATTAATTAATTAAAGCCAAAAGACCTATTTGTGTAATCTCATTGGCCAATTTATTTTCTTTACATGTGAGCACAAGCATATGAGTTTAATACAAAATTTAAAAGCCAACTTACTAAAGTTAATTCCTCAAAAAAATTCAAGCATCTTATTTTAACAATGCCAATGGCCATTTGCATTTGTTTTCACCCCAAGGCATGAACCTATTCCACAAACCCTTTATATTATTTATATTGATATTATAAGCCAAAGAAAAAACTAACATTGCAATAAATACATTCTTCACATTGTTAGATATAGGTTTCAGTCCAAGTTGAAAATGGTGACAAACAAGTTTTCATCCAATCAATGAAAATGTTCAATGTGCACACAAGAAAACTCAATTTTTTTTTGCATTTGGGTTTTGGGAAGGTAAGGGGGGTGAAGGGATTTTTCATTTTGTTGTTATTCCCAATGTGTTTCCCCAAGTGTTTCAAATAACACTACACTTTTGTCCCATACTAATATGGCCTATACCATTAGCCCAACTATGATCAAACTTTGTAATTGTTTCAAGTGTGAACAAGACCTCAATGATAGAGTTCAATTGTGAAAAAAAAATAAAAAATGAAATTAATTTCCTAGGATGAAAATTACTCAAACTCAATATATTTCCTCATCTTAAGTCTAAAAATTACAAAATCACTTCCAAGAAATCCATTCATCAAAGGCTTTCCAATAGTAGCAACAAGTCTTTTATTATTTTATTTTATTTGAAATTTTCTATGAAAAAATTGTTCAACTTTGGGTCCACATTGTTGTGCATTACTAGTGATAATCAATTGATCAATTCATGAAAATAATGAAGTGATTTTGTTTAAATTAAAATTCCATTTGAATCAAAATATTGAATGACATTGCATGCAAATTGTATTGAATTTGAATTCCAATTGTATTAAATTCAACCGAAATAAATTAAGTGGGATGCATATTGATGGAAAATATATTGAAAAAGTATTACAACAATTGGATAAAGATTTGATTAAATAAAAATTCAATGGAGTTGAAAAGAAATGAAATGCACATTGGTGGGATGTATTGCAAATTTGCTCGTGACTATGGTGTTGGAAAAAAAACTTCTAAAAAGGCACAAATTCATAAAGATATATTTCCATACCTCTTTACTTGTCCAAGTGATAATCATGATTTATGAGACCTAAAATTGTCTTACAGAAACAAGCTTTGATGAATCGTACCATTGAAATTTTCAATATTTGTTTAGTCAATGGATCTAAACATTACCTAACCACGTACATGCACCCCTACCCATCAAAAGCTTTTCAATAATATCCAAATTGGTTGGGAAATTTCAATGTGACAACCAAACAAATAGTTCTACCATGAGAGGTTTTATCCTTTTCTTTTTTTCTTTTTTTTTTAATTAATTTTTTTAATGAAATCAAATTAATGGGTTCAGAATTCATTACCTTCACAAGGAGGGCCAAGCAATATAGGAAAAACATGTGGTACAAATTTTATCAAATGGAACTTGAAAACAAATTGCATGCAATTATTTTTTTAAATTGCCCTTCCAAAATATTACACTTATTTTGTAAAATAATACTTAAGATTGAAAAAATCTATACTTTAAACTCGTAACCTTATCCATTAAACCTATTGTCGATTATCCATCACTACACCCACTCAAAATGAGTTCTCACAATGCCTTTGTAGAATAAAGCAAACAAACAACCTTCATTACTAGATAGAGGCATTGGCCAAAATCGAACTTTCACATATATGACCAAAGGGAAGTAAGTACATATCTGGTTTCATTTTGAGGAGTGCTTGATGTTTTTTTTTAAAAATGGAATGGTGATGGGCCAATCAAAGTGACTCCTTCGGGGAAAAACAAAAACAAAAAACAAAACCCTACATTAAGCAACAATAGACAAGAGACCCTCATGAGGGATGAGGGGATGATGCCCAATTGGGCTTGACTCTCAGCACAGCTCCAGGAGTGAATTTGAAGGCTGATTATGTCAATTTCTAGGTCAATTCCAAGGGCAGAAAATGCTCAATTCTTGTGGTTGGTAGGTAGGAAGGGAGTGGTAGGTTAGAAGGGCCCCTTTCCATGATCTCTTACTCACCCATTCTTTGTACTAGGTAACCTCCCACTCAAATAGCTGGGACTTTTATGTAAAATGTTAAGAAAGTGGCCCACTATCATATATATTAATTCACTTGGTCTGTCTGTGTGACAATGACTCCGGACGGACAGTGACCACGGACAATTGTTTGAAAAGAAAAGTTTTATTAAAAAACCAAAAACATCAACCAAACATTGTTGAGATAACACACCTATGCATTATGCACAGGGTTCACACTAGTTCTAGTGGATTTCCCACCCCAGGAGGATCTTTAGATACCCACCACATCAACAAGGGGTGTGTTGCACTGTGACCTTGCCTCTATCTATGAAGGAAGGTAGTTTTGTTTGTTTTGTACGGCTGGGAGTCACCGAACTGGGATGCTTCAGATCGTGTTTTTGGTCTCTTTGGAAAGCTCTCGAGGAAGGAGGGAGGGTGGGTGCATCGACCAAGGCGAAACCACATCCACATTGGTACCAATTACTATGACAAAGACGAATGGATGAAGAAAGTCTTCAGTTCGGTCCCACTACTTTAAAGTAGCGATGATGTGTGTGTGTGTTCAGCATTTCAAAGTAGGCAAAATATGGGCCCTTATCTCCCTTGACTTTTGAAACTCCTTCTTTCTCTTATTTATTTCCATAAATCAGTGATTAGAGCCCCATAAGCTACTATACTCTATAATGAATCAAAACACAATAAATATTTATATTAATAAAGCATATTTATTTTAATATCCTTTATTACAATGAGTATCCTTTATTAATTTATATTAATAAATATTTATTTGGCCGTGGTAGGCAAGGCCAACAAATGTGGGGTCACCTTACCTCAGATACCAGTTCTACAAAGTGCAAAAAGGATCTCAATTGGTCCAGGTTTTAACCCAGGGTTTAACTCTCTAGGAACGCAACTGCCAGGTGTGGGTTGTTTCAAAGAGGGGGGTTGAGAAATAGTGAGTTGAACATTAGAAACTAGAAGAAACATGTTTCCCATAATTTTGACCAAATTAATTGATCATTCTATTGCAGAATAGGTTTCTACATACGTGTCACACTTTCAGTGGCCCAAATTTTCTTCCCCAAAATATCAATTACTCAATAGAAATTGCCGCGATATTGCCCATTCTGCAGCGTAAGTCGCCCGTTGAGCTCTGTGGCGCTGTGCAACTTCCCCTGTGCAGAATCTGCAACTGTAACTGGACGCCGCATAATGAGCTGAACGGGTGAGTATACGAAGCATAATGCGCTCAGAGGGAGATTTTACGCCTCATAATGAGCGACCTCACCGTACATAATGGGCAGGCTCGTGGCCATTCCTGATTAGGTTAGGCAAATTCCGTCGTCACGCTCGCGTGCGTGCCTTCACCCACGTGCCTTGTACGCGCACACTGCGCGTAGCGACTTTTGCGATCGCCGTGCTTGTGCTTCCGCTTGCGGAAGCATCATCGCCATTTCCCAGTGCCGGCCTGCCTGTTGCCGTGCTCTCTTAACTGTTTTGCACAGAGACTCAGGCTTTGGGTAGGGCTTATGTGTTCTGGAGCATTGAAAGTTGGCACCGGAACCACTTGGGTTTGGCTGGATTCCTTGTTGTTTCTCTAACGGGTTGTTGTTCCGATTCGTTTTTGAGATCTTGATGGTGTTTTGCCGGAGAGGGTGAATGTGGAGTGTGAAGGAGTCGGAGAGAGGGAGCGGTGTGGTTGCGGGACAGGAGGATTGCATAATGGCACGGCCAAGGGCAGCCAGTTCTTGGCCACGAGTGTTGCATCCTTCCTACTATTTGCGAAGACCTCGCCGCTTGTTGGTCCTTGTGGTATTCTTTGTGGGTACCACATTTCTGCTGTGGGATCGACATAACCTTATACAGAATCATGAGGTGACTACTTACTTTATTTGCTTTCTTTCCCTACTCCTCCTCCTCACTGGCACTAGAATTCCCGTGTTGATAAGCTTTTCTTAGGGTTTTTTTGCCTCATGAATCCTTTTCCAAGAGATGGATTCAACTGAGTGAAGAATTTTCAAAGCAGAAAAATTTGTGGGGACTTTCTTGGCCAAAAAGAATTTCAGATTTTGTTTCTGGCAATATGGGATACTTTTGAAGCCCATGGTGCTTCATGATCCGTGCATCATCAGCAAACACCATTGCTACTGGGTGTTGAATTGGTAGATATAGAGATGGTGGCTCGCCCCAGGTGTCAGGTTGCCTCCTGCTGGTTGCTTGGAAAATCTCTGTCTTCATTTACAAAAAGGGTTGGTTGGTATGTTCCACTGAAGCGAAGCAAAAGTTTGATACAACTGTGGAAAGTGTGTGTGTATACTTATGCACGAAGTGAGCTGCACACATTGGAAACTATATTGACCTGTTGATGAATATCATGAACATCTTGGATTTTATTGCAATGTTTTGAAACTGAAAGAGAGACAGACACATGGCTTTGAGGTTGAATCTTGGACTTAAGGGGCAGAGCTTGAACTGGAACCATGTTGGATCTTACATCTACAGCCTCTCATGTTGGCTTGTCAGCAATGCAGAGCACACTTGCGAAGATCAATGAGCAGAAGGAGAAGCTCACCCACAAGGCAGGATAAACTTCATTTCCTCTTTATGCATTATTTGTGCTTGTAGTGTTTCTGAATCTGTAGAGATCTGTCGTGGAAACTGATTGCTATCAGAGTTCTGTCTTAATGAGTGAGAAAATAGAATGCTGAGCAGCTTTTATGTATGGTCTCCGCACTGAGGAAGATGATGCCTGCACTGAGAATACCCCTTACTAATCAGGAGGCTCCAGTTTTAGTCTGAGATTGTTTCTCCAGACAGTTATCTATAGAGCTTGAGTGGAAGTCAATTTCTGTTGTGATCACAAGAGTTCCAATCATAGACTGTAGGTGGTTTCATCAGCTGTTTTCAATGAATTCTTGCTGTGCAGCTGGAGGAGTTGGCTAAGTATCTCAAAGGGGAGGGAAAGACCTTCCAGTTGGATGGTGAGGATGAAAGCAGTAGTAAGACAGCACAACAGGGTAAGTCTGAGCAGGAAGGTGTTGAGAAAGAAATAGAGGACCCAATTACAGAATATCGGAGAAGCCAAGTGAAGGCTGCTATGCAGCATGCCTGGAGCTCTTATGAGAAATATGCATGGGGTTTTGATGAACTTCAGGTGTGTCTCTGTCACTTGAAGGATCACTGATAGAAAGGAGGATACATTGATTCTACCTTTTAGGCTTTTAGGTCATGTATGAGATTGGATCTGATGCAGATCTAAGCACTCACTCATGCAGCATGTGCAGTAGCATTCCAAAGAAGCTCCCAAAATTGGCTCTCAAAGTTGCTGATTCTCTGTTTATTCGAATTGCCTACATATCACTTATCAGTTTTAATGAATTGCCACCATGCAGCCTCAATCAAGGCGGGGGGTTAATCATTTTGGAGGACTGGGAGCAACCATCATCGACTCACTGGACACACTGTATATCATGGGCCTCCAGACGGAATTCAATAAAGCTAGAGAGTATGTGTGACTCACCTTTGATGTTTTGTTACAGATGATATGAAAGAGTCATTAGTTGTTGCAGAAAAAAATCAGTTCTAGGAGCTACTCTGACTTGCATTTGCAATTCCTACCTTGTCCATCTGTTGCTGTTGGTGCATGGTTCAATGCCTTGCCTGTAAAAGTTGCTATCCTTGCTTTCTGTTGTACATTTGGGTTCCTATGTAGTTTGTTCCTCTCACATGATCTAGTGCAACTTTCATTGGTGTCAATGTGCAAACCACGTAATACCTGATGAACTTTATGCAACTTTAACACTCCTCTTTTGTTGGTTGCACCACAGTTGGGTTGCTGAAAATTTGCACTTCAACAAAAACTATGATGCAAGTGTCTTTGAGACCACCATTAGGTACACATCCCATGCCATTGTTGCACTTGGAAAACTTATCTGCATGCCATGAGTTGCCAAGGACTTTCTTGTCTGCTGCACCATGTTTTTCACAGTCACTGTACTGAGGAATCCTTTCCAAGTTAGATGTGAATACCAACGGAAGTGATTTCTAGTGCCAGTAGTTGCACCAAGCAGAGGAAGTTGAAGAACTGATGGATATTTTTCTGACCCCTGTTTCCTAGGATGATTCTTTCTCCTTGGTTCAGCTGACAAGGTTCCTGTCTTCTTTCTAGATTGTGATTCCTCCACTGGGTGACTGGGGCAGTTGGTAGCCACATTCTTCCCCAAGTCCTTTGAAGCTTTAGGCACTACAAATGTTGGTGGTAGAGTGGTGACACTATTCATAATGGGTGGACTTTTCTGTGTAACATTTAGCATGCCTCACAACAAGATTGAACTCACAAACTGCACAGCCACAGCACCATTTGTGTCTGAGAGATCAAGCAAATAATTTTGATTTTGGTGATGAAATGACAAAACCCCAAGAACAAGAGTGAAACAATGCACATCCCAAATTTTTATTTCTCCTTTCGTGTCTCCGATGATGCTTGGCGTGTATGCCAGGGAAAAAGAAAATCAAGTAGTTCAATACCATGAGTCTTGTGTCTTCTTGTCCATGATCTATGGTGCTGAAGTACATGCCTTGAAACCATGGCAACCTCTATGCAGATGGTTGACATTGTTTCTCTCTTCATATGTTACTGGTGTGGACAGAGTGTTGGGAGGGCTGCTGAGTGCTTATGATCTTACTGCTGAAAAGATGTTCCTCACCAAGGCAAAGGAAATAGCAGACCGACTTCTTCCTGCTTGGGATACTAGAACTGGCATTCCCTACACTACAATCAACCTGGACTCTGGGCGTGCTCACAATCCTGGTTGGACTGGGGTAAGCTATATTTGTGTTGCTCATTGGAAGTCCTTGTGTGCTTGTCTACTGTTGTGTTCTTTGCACAAAGATTGATAACCCCTGAACAGGCAGTCTGCTATAACCTACCCTGAAGAATATCCCTGGATCTCAGAGGGGTCCTGCAAGGAGTTATGGCACTAGAGGGGATGTGGTTGCAAGATAGGATAGAAAGTCAATTGGTGTGGTCTATGAGCTTTCTCTGATAGTCTCCCTTCCAAAATGTAGCTATGCGGGAAAGTTTGGATGTGGATAGATTTGTGTTCTGAACTAGTCTGTTGTTGAGATGTCTTTGATACTCCAAGAATGGGTTGTGAGAAACTGACTTTGGTTGGTTAGGTAACTTACTAGAAGCACAACTGTGACATTTACTTTGTGTAGGGCTCAAGTGTCTTGGCTGATCTAGGAACTGAGCAAGTGGAGTTCATTGGGCTGTCCCAGAGAACTGGGGACCCCAAATACAAACAGAAGGTAAGATGTTTGGAACTGAAGGGAACATGACCACTGTTTTCAACTCACCATCACTGTCAACCTTGGATTGTATAGGCTTCAGTTGTTGTGCATCAGGCTAGGGTCCCATTCTAGGGGCAGTTTTCAATTGCTTTTAAACAGATCATTGCCTGTTTTAAAGGAAGGGAATATTAAGTCAGTGGAGGTGGAGCTCTTGCTGGGTGTGCATGTAGCACAGACAGACATACATACATACATACATACATATATATACGCCCTGTTTTCCCTTCCACTTGACCATCTTCACTGCTCCTACCTTGGGTGCAGGTTGAAAATGTGATCAAGCAGCTGAGAAAAATTTTCCCCAAAGATGGGCTGCTGCCCATCTACATAAGTGCAGATAATGGGCAGCCCACAACTGGCAAGATTACATTTGGTGCAATGGGTGACAGGTAAGTTTTGGCATTGTCCACCTAATATGATGCTTTCTTGAAATGATCTACATGACAAGGAATCAGAGAGTTCATTGAGCTTCTGACTTGTGCGCTCTATCTGCACGAGTTTCTCAGTTTTTCCTTTCAAGTTGGTTGTCTGCCTGTCTTGGAATAAGGTTTTGATCTGTTTTGTGTTTTACAGCTTCTATGAATATCTGCTAAAAGTTTGGATTCAAGGGAACAAAACAGAGGTTGTGAAGCATTACAGGTGCTCTTTCTGCCCTTAAAAAAAATCTTCTATTATTCAAGCCATATGTCAATGTATGAGTTCACTATGCTAGTCCATGCAACAGATTGCTTGATTGATTTGCAGCAGCAAAGGTAGTTGTTGAGCAACAGGCTATAATGTGCGCAGAGAAATGTGGGAGCAATCTATGGAGGGCATCATGGGCTTGGTCTCAAAATCAACTCCTTCAGGTTACACCTTTCTTGCAGAGCGTTCTGGGTCCACCCTGTACAACAAGGTACCAAACAATGAATATGCAAAAGGCTCAATCCTGCCACAGTTGAATAATCTAAGCACTAGCCTTACTGGGAATTTGTTGCACAAAAGAAGATTCTAGAAATTTGGTGGATGCCGGCAATGTTGTCCTTACACCTGTCAACCATTGCTGCGAGATGTTCTTGGTGGAGGTGAAGTCACCTATCATTCAGGAAACTATTTAATCTTGTTGCAGATGGATGAACTGGCATGTTTCGCCCCGGGTATGCTGGCACTTGGCACAGAGGGAGCCCCACCTGAAAAAGCAGAGAAATATTTGACACTTGCAAAGGAGGTAAAACATTGATGTTTCCAGATCCTGGATTAATCAGGTTGCAGGTTCTTTCTGCATTAAGTTTGAGTACTCTCTGCTTCCTCCTACACTCTGTAAAATGTAATTCTGGACTTATTGTTTGTCTGACTGGGTTCTCCAAGATCCATGTTTTGGTGCACAAGTGCTGTCCATCTCTTGTAGTCCTTCAAATGTTTAGCTGTTGCTCCTTTGAGAGAGTCATTTATAGCTAAATTCATCTTTAAAGGAATGCTCGTGATCTTTTTGATTGATTTTATCTGTGTTATGTTTCAATCCTCGCCTATCTTTTATGACACTCCTATGACATGCAAGGTTCTCTTGTCCACCTTTGAATTCTAACTATAGTTCCTTCAGGTGATTCCATTGCTAGCCTGTCACTAAGTTTTGGGAGTATTCTTGAACTTTTTCAAAGTGGTTCATATTTTTTTCCCTCCTCTGTAGTTCTTCTGTCTTTCCAAGTTTTTTCCTTTTTTTCTCTGGGTTACAGATCTTCATTGGACTCTAATGGTCAAGGGCAGAGTCCTAGTTTGTCTTAGGGAATTCTAATGCTTTCACAGGCAGTTCTCTGCAAGTGTCAGCACTGTGAGCAATCTCTGAGTCAATTCAATCTTGCTGCCTCCCCAGTAGGAAAAAAATCAATTAGTTTCTGTCAATCTTTGTTTTTTAGAGGCTGTAGTGTAGAAGGTAAGTCCAGTAACAGGTAGTTGCTCAGATTTTGTAATCATGCTCCTATCATGCAGATCCTAAAGCTTCTGTTCTGCATCCTGGTTTGGAAGCCCAAAGTTCAATCCCTTCCTCTCTTAGTTGTGCTCCTCCATGTCTTTCTCTATAGAGACAGATTCCACCCCTCATGATCCATAAACCCTAAACCCTATCCATCTGTTCCTTTGCTGTTAACACACTCATTCCTGTTGTTTTAGCTTTTGTTTAGCTGGAACTTACAAAGGTTACCTTGAAAGTATTGTTGTGGATTTTTCTCTGCAATCTCTTAGATATGCATTCCTATAAGATTTTTAGCTATGGAGTTTCCAAACAAGATTGGCTCTCTGACCTTTTGTCCTAACAAAAGTTCTCTTCCAAGTTTCTTGTCCAATGTAAGTCCAAAAAAATTAGTGTTCAAACAAATTTCCTCCTCACAAGTTGGGTGGTTGAATTGGCCATACTTTGCAGCTATTCAATGTCTTGAGTCCCCTTGTAGGATGTCATTTGTATAAAAGCAAAACCCAGTTTTTGGGTAGAGATCTCATCACTCCAGTCCTTACTTCATTTGATGGACAATATAGGTCTCTTATCTTTCTGAAACTCCCTGCAGTCACGGATTGTGTCTTTCCTGTGATCCATAGAAGATTTTGGTCTACTCCCCCTAGTAGCTGGGAAGAAGTATTTTAATCTGTAGATCAAGATTTCTGTATTGGAGTGATATGGCAAAGGACTTGAGCCTCTTTGGGAAGTCATTGAGAGTAGCAATTCCAAGAAGTTCCAATTTCCAAAGATTTGTTACCCCTTCCTTGGGTGATGTAATTTCCACTGACCTAGACATCTTTTTAAAGGCCTAATTTGATTGCTCTAGTTTTTAGAGGTATAAAGGTTAGATGATGTTTTCTGAACAGTTTTGTCTCTTCAAGAATCTATTTGAAAGAGGTCTTAATGATTTTTGTTCTTGAGCAAGAACAGATCTTATGGGTGCATGGGATTCAAATATATTTGATTAACAGGATAAGAACAAGATAAGATAGTAAAAGTTTAATTTATCTTCCTGGCTAGATTCCAGATAGATAACCTGGTACATGTCCTGAGTCAGTCTTAATGCAGTGAGTTGGTATCCCAATGGGTGCACTAATAGTGCAGTTGTAAACAACTGTCTTTTTATTTCTCCGTGTACTTTGAGGGATATCCCCCAGGAGAAGAACCGTAGGGTGTTATGCCAGGGGAGATCCTCCTGTTTTTCTATGTTCCCATGTTCCCATAAAAAGAGAGTTGTTTACATGCGTGGAGTTTCCTGTACAGGTGGGTTTGCCTGAGGTTTGGGAACACCCTAAGACTCACACCTGCAGGTGGCCCTCCCTCAGGAGAACCCACTTGTACAGGAACCTCCCCTACAACATTTTGACTAACTTCTACCTCTTGTAACATGAGTTTAATGTTTTGGTTCATCTTGTCTCGTTCTTGTCCACATTTTCATTCTAAGTTATACTCAGTAAGAAGGTTTGTAGAGACAATCTGTTAGTTCCTAATCTCCCTGATTTCTCCACCTTCATGTATCTAGACAAAGACTATTGGCAATGGTATATGCCCAAAATCATTTTATACTTCTAATGGCTTCTCTTGCAGTTCCTTAGATTAGCCATACGCAAATTCAAACCTTTCTTCTTTTTTGTTGTTGGGTTTGTCCTCTCTCTCTTCCATGTTGCATTTTCTTCTTTGCTTCTTTAGTCATAACCTTTTAGGTTCTGTTGAGCTAGCCAACTTTTATGGCCAACCTTGTGACATTGACCCTCCTCCAATAGCTGATGAACTCCGTCAGCATTTGTGGTATCTGTTCACTACCATATGTGTTGCTGTTGAAGGTGTCTGAACATGATTACGACTTTCACTGTTGTTCAAACCTCCCCTCAGTTTTTTTGGTTTTTTCATCTGTTCTTGAAGGTTTAGTTTCCTGTTTTACTGTTTGTTGATATGTTTTCAGATCTGAAATCTCTGTTACCTTGTTATTAGGTCATCTCTCAATTCTCTTGAGTTTCAGATAATTTGAAAGTATGAACATATGTAATTGTTTGTTCAGCTTACCCGGACTTGCTACAATTTCTACATGTCAACTCCTACGAAGCTTGCTGGAGAGAACTACCAATTCTATGATGGACAGGTATGCTTACAACTTTGTCATACACCATTATGGCATCTAAGTTCTGGAGCTGAACATTGCGCAAATCCTGTCACTATTGCTCCCATCAGTATCTAATTTTTGTTGAACATCATTGAAAAAGTTCTGACCAATAATATGTTTTGTTTGCAGGATATGCAAGTAGGGACTCCTTGGAACATTTTGAGGCCAGAGACAGTTGAGTCCCTGATGTACGTGTGGCGCAAGACAGGTGATTCAAAGTATAGGGATTGGGGATGGGATATCTTCCAAGCTTTTGAGAAACAGTCACGAACTCCAACTGGCTATGTGGGCCTCAGAAATGTGAGAAACTTTCTCTTTTACCAGCCCCCACTCTTATTTCTCCATGCATTCTTACAAGGTCATGCCTCCTGTGCACCTGTCTGTAGGAAAGCTACTCTAGTTCATGTATAGTGCTAATACGTGGTGATTGAAATTCTTGGGTGATTGAAAATTTGGCCTTTCAATATGACCTCATGGAGGACACAATCCAGATTATTTTTCTCATGGTCAAAGGCACAAATTGAATTTCAGTAGTTTTTCTTCTGTGGAGCTGTTTCAGGTGAGGACAGGAGAGAAAGATGACATGATGCAGAGTTTCTTTGTTGCGGAAACTTTGAAATATTTTTACTTATTGTATTCACCATCATCTGTAATACCGCTGGACAAGTGGGTTTTCAACACAGAGGCCCACCCTTTGCGAATTATTCCCCGTGTGGATGAGCCCATCAGTTTGGAAGACACACCAGAAGGCAAGGACAGCAGCATGCAGATCAAGTCAGGTTCTACACAATACTTGAGGCAAAGACGCATTAATCCTGGAGGCAGATAAGGGCAGAACAACTAACAGAGATTGTTGTAGTCCATTTTTACTTAGCGCTTGTTGAAACTTCTTTTATTTGGTGCTAGCGGTTTTCAGATGACATCTTTTGTCAATGCGGTGCTGGCCAACAAATTGTTTGGTCTTTCCTTATGAGCAACATATATTACAAGCAAGTTTTGTTATAGTAATGGTAACATGTGTGATCAGTCACAAGACCAGGTGGGTCTCTTCCGAGATCTCTGTATTATGTAGTCTTGGGTATGCCATTGGGAAGTGTTCATAGACCACAGGCATGATATTCTTGTTGACGAAGTATTACCTCCTTTTATGAATCAATTGTAGTGTCCAGCAAGCATTTCTTGTTAGGAGAGCTATGTCTGAAAGACCAACATGACTGCTTTTGATTGGTCCATCATAATGATTGCCCAAATGGTGGCATTTTAATGGTTTTTCACTTTACTCTGTTCAAACTCTTATGTTTTTAGGTATGGATTGGACCGCCCTCCCCTCACACACTCTATAGACTATGTGCTGCCAGTTTGTCTAGCATGCTCTAATGGTGTGATTTGCTGTCTTATTCACTATGAGACGATCACCATTCGCAATTTACAAGAACTAGACCTTGATTAACTATAGACTTAACAGAAAGCAAGCTTTTCGTTAAACTTTTCTTTTATGGTCTTTATTTCTTCAATTAGTGTTTGAACATTACCACTATCTTTGCAAAGTACAATGTGTGCATGTCCACCGGCTAGCTAACTATACCTTTTGAGTTATTTGGTGTTCTGTTTAAATCTTGCATTAAAGTCTCCAACACATGTCATGTGATTTGAAGCTTGATAATCAACACATCAATTGGAAATCTCCTTTCTACATATTGATCAAAGCTAAGGCTACAAAGTTCTATTACTGATCCTATAGTTTGTTTCTCTTCATGTTGTTCATTACTTCCTTCTCACACAATATTCATGTTTTGGTAATACTTCTGTTTTTTAATTTTATATCATGTTAGCTTCAAGTTTGCAAATGTCCAATTATGTTTCACAACATTCACACATGGGTGAAAACATAGTTATGTGGCCTATTTGAATTGTTATAAGCATACTTTTTATGCATTGTTTATGAACTTAAAATATTTAGTCATATTCAACATTAACATTGTCATTTTTTTAAAAATTGTTCATGTTGCAATTTATTTTAATGGGTACCATGTTGGAAAAAAATGAATGATTTCTAAGAAAAGAATGGATTCATAATGAATTTTTGAAATTAAAAAATATCCTAAAAGAATCTTTAAAAGTGACATGTGGACTCAAAAAATATGAACTAATAATGTCATATTTTATTTGTTTAAAAATGATGAAATCGGATTTTTTTTTAAAAAATTAAGATGCATTTAAATTTTCCTTATAATTTTTCTTTTTCTGATTTTAAAGTTGAATATTGCATTATCAAGTCTTATTAATCCATTTTTCATTCAAATTTCATGCTTTTACATGGATTTTTTGACTGCTTATATGTTTAGCCATGTACACATTTGAATTACCCATAGTTTTTAATTGAAGCATAGTATATATTGAATGCATAAATTGTTAATTATCATATTGTAAAATAATTAACTAGTGGTAAAAATGAACTTTCATGAAGTCAAAAGTGAATGACCTAACCATGTTTTTACCCACATCCAATGCCATTGTTAACCACAATAATTGCAAGGGCTTTGTCTTTTATTGTAAATGTTGATCTCATCATTAGTTTTAACAAAATGTCTAATTCTTACCCCAAAAAAACTATTCTTAATGTTTGGGACCATGGTGCAAAACTCAACAATTCACAAGTAAGTCTTTCCGCAAGTTCATCAAAGGTCAAATACATCTTTCTTGGACAAATAAATTTTAAGAAAAACATCATACCTATCAAGGAGAATTTGAGAATGATTCAAGTCAAATTGCCCTTGTTTATCATGACGCATATGGTTGCTAACCAATATGGTTCTAACTTTTTTTTAATGTATTTTAACACATGCATCTTCATCCATATGGAGCAATGTTTTTCGTTTTGGCGAATTTTCGCAACCTAATGACAAAAAAAAAGGGCTAACAAATCCAACAAAGGGATTTTTGAGATTTTTTTAAAAAAAATTCACCATATCTTGACCAAAAAAACTTAGAAATCACCATATTTAGATATTGTATTCTTGTAAGTTGCCAAAACTAGCAAGATTCCAAAAAAAATCTACTAGTCCACCAAGACAATTGTCATTTACTACTAATTAATGTTGAGGATCCTAGCCAGTGCACCTACTTAAAGAATTTGAAAAAAAAACATTGATATGGAGCTAGATAACATGTTAGGGAAATACAATTTTTCTAGTTAGATCTTCAATTTCATATATTTCATAGAAATTCTCATATGTATGCATTGATGAGAAAAAAAATTCTCACGAATGTAATGAGGATTGACATAGCTCTTTCTTATTTGTAAACTAGATCAAGATTAAATAAAACTCTAAATTGATTAAATATTAAAAGTTCAACAATTGCAATAGTGGTTATATTGTTAATGCATTTGGTTCATTATTAGTGCATGTTGAAAGTTGTTTGAAAACATTTAGTGGCACTAACATATCCCATTCTCATTTTTCTCTCTTTGATGTTTCATTTCAACTTTCCAACATAATGGTTTGTTGATCCTTTTAATTTGTTAAATTCTAAAACATTTCATGTTTCACATTCACTTTCCAACACATTAGTTTGTTGATCTTTCTAACTTGTTAGATTCTAAATACATGTTGTTTAACAAGTTTGACATTTTGAGTTGACTTGATGATAATGATGTAATGTGCACTTCGTTGACTCTATGTTTTTTTAGTTAAACTCACAAATATTATATCTAAATTTAATCAAATTGAAGCCACAAAAAAACCCATATGTGTGTGTGTGTGTGTGTGTGTGAGAGAGATATACTTCTATTGAACCATTTGGACTATAGTGGAACTTTTTTCACATTTATTAATATTGAACCATGCATTTTTAAACCTAGATTTTTTATCCTGTCATGTAGAAAAATTTGAATGTGAATTGAATTATAAAATAAGTAAAATATCCAAAATGATTTCCATTCATTTAAATGACAATTTGAGGAATCACATCAAATCAATTTGAAAAGCTTCACATAATTTTGAATTTTTGTTTCAAGAATTAAAAAATACATAGGTTTTTAATTGTTGAATTTAAACGTGTTCTAAAAAAATTATGAGTTTTGGAACATTTGTGAATCATAACGTGGAGAAAATTTAAAGTTGTAATCCAAAACTTTCACATTTTTGGCATTTTGATGAAGTCCCCATAGGAAGTTACCTAGCCATTTATGAAGGAAGGTAGTTTGTTTTGTTTTGTAGTTATGAGATCCACCAAACCTGGATCCTTCATATCATGTTTTTGGTGTCTTTGGAAAGTTCTCAATGAAGAAGGGTACATGGGCTTGGTTCCATGACATTTAGACTTGCGATGCAAAATTTCTTAAATATTGAATGTTTTTTTCACTGACAATTAAATTAAATCATAGCTAAAAATTTCGAAAGAATTGGAAGGTGCCTTTGGTGTTATTGGAAAGATCTTGATGAGCAAGATTTAATGGAATCTATTTGGTATGATTTGGATTCAAAATGTGAGAGATTTGGATTCGAAGTGATTTATGCCGTTGAAAATTCAAATAAATTCCAAAAAACTAGGTTTTGGAACGAAAAATCAGTTGAGGACATGGTAACACTTGGTCCAACAGCACATGCCACACTAGTATATATTATACCGAGGAAAATGATGATTCCTTAATTTAGGATGTGATGAATTTTATGAATCCATGTTAATCAATGTTCATATGTACACCCCACATGCCTTCATCATTTTTTCTTTTTGGTTTGTGCAATTTGATATGATTGAAAGTTTAATTCAAAGAGCTTGTCCTAATCCCATCTTGGAGCTTTCACACAACCTTATCGTCCTAAAGCATGGAGTTAAGGAGTGTGCCCAAGGTCTAAAAATATTTTGCAACACATTATATCAAAATATTTATTTTGATAATGTGTGGCAAGCCTACAAGGGAACATTGCATGAACCATGTTTGAATTTAGATATGGTGTTGTGTTTAGTTTTAATGTGAAGGTTATGGAATCATGAAGATTATGGTTTAAAAATGGACAACTACCAATTTTCAAATCTATTTAGTTCTTGTTATCATGGATTTTTGTTCATTTTAACAATGCAACCTTAATTTAAAACGTCCATAAGCTCACAATATGATTGATAATAACACACTTGTTTTTAAAAAATAAGAGTTCATGAAAATACAAACCTTGTATAAGCACATATCGCTAGTGAATAAAATTAAAATGATCTTGGCAATCATTATTGAAAACCCCAATTTTCAACCTTCATAACAAAATTGATTGAAATATGAAATAAATTTTTTTGACATTTGTAAAAACATTTCAATATTATAAATATATTTTAATTAACATTCTTTGAGTCAACGAATCAATTTCTTAACACACATTTACATGTTATGACATGGTAGCAATTGGTATTTAACCAATATGTAAAAATGATTTTTTAATTAATAAAAGTGGTCACTTTACGCAAATTATGGAAAAATTATTTAACAAATAATAAATGAACATAATTGTCTAGTCAATAACAATGATTTATTGACATAATTTATGGTGAATCAAACTCACAAAACACACCACAACTCAAACTTGAAAAGTGATCACTTCTTTTTGTATTATAAACTTTACGATTAGCAGCAAAAGCTATGTCAAAATGACAAAAATTCCTAGGGCTCCTAGAAAACAGTTTAATTTTTTTCCAATTTTTGCCAAATGTATGAATCTCACAACTTTATAAGGTCATATTTCCTACATACAAGTTTTTATTGAAAAATGTTTTTAAAAAAATTATAGCCTTTGAAAAACCTTTTTAATGCCATATCACATGTTCAATTCAAAGATCATTTTATTGGCCTAGCCTTGTAAGGCAAGGATATTGTGTTGAAAATCACTATAGAATATACCATAGTATCTTTACCATTTTGGCATAAATTACATTATTTTTCATTTTGTTGAACTTTGGAAAATTTATTTATTATTTGTGCCAAGTTTTAATAAAATAAAAGTTCAATTGCCATGTTTTGAACTACATACGTTCTATGATAATGACTTAAAATTGAGGCAGTGTAAACAAACTCAATTGTTCCATAACATTGAGAAAACCCTATTTATTATTTTGTATAACCATTACCTACTGAAATTTTCAGAATTAAAAAACCAAGTGTTGAAGTTAAGATTTCAAAATTTAATTAATTATTCAACAATTTGTTGTTGAAATGGTAAACGTGCTACGGTAGTAGCTTCAAGGGATTTTGCCCTCTAACAATTAGATGAGATGATTAATCATTATTTGGTTGTAAAAATATTCATATTCATCTTTTGACATTTTGTTTTCTTTGCCACCTCCTCAAATGTGCACCTACCCCCAAGTGACTAAACCCACAAAATTAAAGATGAAATTACTTTTTCCAAAAATGGTTATGGCACCCATCATACACAAAAATTCATGTAATTATTTCAAAATGTGACAATGTGATTGAAAACATTCAAATACACGTGTCATGATGAGGTTTTTCTTTTTAGTTTGAAAATTTTCAGAATGTGAAAAATAAATATGAAAAGTGAATATTTTATCTTTTTTTGGGGAGAAAAAAATGATTAGATTTGCAAAAATATTGAAAATCATTTTGTAACAATTTTCTATTGGTTTGGTTTAGTTTAAAAAATTTAAATGTTTAGATAGGTTCTTAGAACATGTCATCATTGAATGTGAGATCCCTTTTGGCATTTTCATAACTATTGTGATGTTTAAAAATGAAAAAATCATGACAATTTTTCTTTTACAAAAACATGATATGATGGTGTACATTAAAATAGATTGATTTAAAAAAAATTCCCCTAGTTATGAACAATTTATCATACAATATCAATTGTTGATATTAAATTAATGGCAAGGCCATTGTGTATAACACACCTTGTTTTTCTTAGGATTTTAATGATTTAGGAATCAAATTATTTAAACCATAACTTATATCTTACAACTCCAAATGGGGAATGAAAGCTCATTTTCAATTTACACTTCAAGATCTTTTCAATGGTATATTAAAGGTTTAATATGGACCATGTTTATTATCTACACTTTTGTCGCAAAAAATTGGGATTCTTGCATGATGAAAATTTCAAAGTGCTTAGTGATTTTCACTTGGGAATGATTAGGATTCATTTACTTGCACTCTTTCACATTCTTACAAATTTAAAATGAATTTTAAAACGCTTTCCTAGCTCACTCCCATTTTCGTGCCTCAACCTTGTTCATAAGTTCAAAATTATAGTCATAACACACACAGTTCAAGTGTGGAGTTTTTATTTTAAAAATGTTTTCATTTGAATTTTAAAATGTTACTTCAAATGTATTAAATTCAAATTAATGTGGTACTAAAAGGAAAACACTTAATATCTTGTCCATGTACAATTTTTTTATTTTTCTATTGGTCATGAGTAAAACAATTCGTCCATTTTTCAACTCATCACGATAGTATTATAACTTATGTGGTGTAGGTTTTATGTATTTTATATTCATAAATTTTCATATCACATTCTTTGAAGTATTGTTTCCAAGATTGGTCATTAATTGACTTTTGATAAATGGGTGCAAACATTCAATCATGAATCTCACTTACCTTTTTAGGCCACAATTTTTTGTCAAAAATATTATTGACATTTTTTAGAAAAATGTATTTTTAAGTTTTAATTAAAAAAAAATTCTTAATATTATTATGTTAAAGTTTATATTGAATTTTTTTCAAGAAATTTAAATACTCAAATAATAAATTTTGTCAAAAATAACTAGGTATGGATTGTTTTACATTATACAAACAACGATTGCAACTTTAAGAAAAATATTTTTGGATTTTTTATTCATTAATCAATCTCAAAATTTCAAAATATGTACATCAATATATTGAAAATAAAATTATATTAAAATAACCTCACTTGTAGTTTTTTCCCCTTAAAATGTTAGATACACAAATTAAACAATGGTTTTAACTATTTTGATACATGTGTTGCAAACATGGAGGGGACATTAGTATAAATAAATAAAAATACATGAATACAAATATAAGGTGCAATATATTAATTTTGGGTAAAAATTGTAAATTAATTAATTAAAAATAAGGATTCCTTTTATTCAAATAATCAATTTAACTATAATATAAAAATATGTAATAATTTGAAATGGTGAATTATAATTAATATAAGGTGACTTTAATATGTATATAAAAAAAGAAAAGAAAATAAAATTGTAGCAAAAAAATTATTTTGTAAATTGTCAAATTTCAAGAAATCTTGTTTTGGGAATTCTTTTTCACCACATTTGGACTTTGCTTTTAATTTGGTAGAAATTTTTTAACTAGTTATTATTATTATTATTATTATTATTATTATTGTTTAGATGGTTTCCAAAAAAATTATAAGGTTTAGGGATTAGGGTTTAGACCTTATATATTTTTGGCTTGTATTTGTGTTTCATTTAACAATCGCTTGCAAATAATAATTTGTGAATAATCCATGCCATAATTCTCACCTAGTGGCCGTTAATGACCTTGTGGGCAGGAATATTCCATTTAGCCAAATTATGAAATGCAATTTCTTGCCATATTGGATTGCCTTGCATTTCATAATTCCTCACCGTAATTGGTGGGAGGCCCTGCCGTAATGTACACCTACTCGGAAAAAACTTACATTGCATTATCTGCCGTAATGTACACCTTGATCATGAAGCCACGTAATGTCCTAGCAACAAGACATTACGCCCCGAACCTTCAATTTGTTTGGAAGATTCCATTGTTGAGAAGTGAAAATTTCCCAAGAATTTTTAAAAGACTTTTTATTTTTCCTTTGCAAAATTTGGGTGTGAAAATATGAATTTTTAGATAAATAATAAAATCAGTGTCCAACTGTGTTTTTTAATAATAATAACTAATTTTTTATTTAGCCGAGGCAGAAATAATCCATAACCTGATTTAGCCAAAAAAAATTATTAAGAAAATTTAAAAAGGAAAATAATTTAAACACCCTTTTCTGGCTACTTGCTTGAACTATGTATAGAAGTACATATTGGTGATTTCTAAAGATCTTTTGCAATTTTATTTTATTTTTCCAAATTCTAGAAAAAAACAATTTCCGAAAAACAATTGACCCAGCAGAAATTTCCCATTTTTTGCACCCAAAAAAAAGGCTGGACTCCAGGACTCCTCAAAGGCTGCCAAGGTACTACTACTATGGTAGCCAGGTCTACCCTAGTAGGGTTAGGAGGTTTTAGCCAAATTTGGTATTGAACAAAAAGCATGAAATGAAAAAAAAAAAAAAAACATCCTTTGTTTTCCAGCTTACCTACTTGAATTATATATTGAAATATGGCGGTTTTGGAATATATATATTTGGAATTTTTTTCGAATTTGGCGATTAATTTTTTAGGAAAATTTTAATACCCCCTTTTGGCTAACTACTCAAACCATGTGTAAAAAATATGGCGATTTTAAAAGATCGTTTGCAATCTCTCTTTACACATATATATATATATCTTATATTGGCAATTTTTTAAAAACATAGTCGAATTTGTGAGCCTATTGAAATTTTAGAACTTTTTTTGCAATATTTATTTTGAAATTATGGCTATTCACAAACGATCATTTGTTTTTTGGGACCAGCAGTTTTTTTTTTTGTGGCGAATTTGATTTCAAAACAAATGGTATGTCTATTAAGGTTAGGTTTGGATACTGTGGTTTCTTTCCGTTCCTTCTGGTTTCAATCTTTCCCTCTTCTCTCTCTCTCTCTCTCTCTCTCTCTCGTGTGTCCGTGTGTCTGTCTCTGTGCGTCTCTCTCTCGTCTCTTTCCTTGACCTTCCGCCCAAATTTGAAGCAGTTTTATTTGTTATTTTTCTAGTGATGTTCAAGATCCTTTTTTCTTGTTTTTCTGATGATGCCGAAGAATGTTTTACTACTGCTCAATTGAAAGCAAATTCAGCTTTTTCTCACTGATGCAGCAGCACTACTGTGAAAAAGTTGGCCCAAGAAGAGTAGGAGGAGGAGGATGAGGAGGAGAACATGCAATAATCTTCCGGAAGATTGGAAATGGAAAATTCTGTCTCTCTCTTTTCTCGTGTCCTGATTCCTTGTCTCGTGACAAGGATCTTTTTGTTATTTCTGAAGAGTGTTCTTGATCACCTTGCTTCTTTTGTTTAGAGACTGGTTTTTTTTTTCCCCCGAGGAGCTGAAAAGTCTCAGTTGCTAGCCAATTTTTTTTAAAAGGAACAACTATGAGGCAGAACAATAGGACTCGGATGAAGAGCAGCACCACAGGGCTTTGGAGCGAGGCGGCCTTGCGGAAACAGGTGATTACGATGCAAAATGAGGTGACGGCGGCAGGCGCTCCTCCAAATGTGAAGGATCTTTGCACTCAGTTCATCTTACTCTCCAAGTAATACTGCTGCTCCTGTGATCCCCTTATCTTTCTTTCTTTCTTGATGGATACCCACTTGGCCAAAAACAAGTTTATGCTGCTGCAGACGGCACATATATTCTATTCATTCATTTATTTCCTCGGGGCAACAAACAGTCAGGAGATTATCAAAGAAGGTCCTCCTGGTGGAAGAAAAAAGGTTCAGAATGAAGAGTTACACTTGTTTGTTTGTTTGTTTGTTTGTTGTGTGTTTTTGCAGAATGTTGGACTCTTTAGTAGCTTACAACATGAAGCCACCCTGGAGGCAAGAGATAGTCCCAGTTATTAAGCTGGTTGGTCAACTCTCCACGCAACGCCTTGCCTTTGTTGAGTTTGCTCTTTGTATTCAACTTTCTTGGCCCTCAAATCTCTTGCTAAAAAAAATAATGCTAAAGCAAATAATGCCAGATCTGCTGTCTAAGAACAACAACATCTCGGAAAGATGAAGAAATTCTTCACTGTACATCATTTAGGGTTTTCCTGAAATGGCATGATCATGGCCCGGTTCACAATTTGTATGTTGAACTGAGAGCATCATCTTGTTCTTTCACTAGGTTTTTGAACCTTGGTTTACTCAGTCTTCTCTTGCGGAATCTTTGGCAATGTGTTTTACCAACTTTCAGCTGTTTGAGATTTATTCAGTAATGGATTATTTTTTTGGAGTTGATGAGGAAATTATTCTTGACAGAATAAATTTGTGATATCTCTTTGTGGTGACCGTTTTTGTGGTGGCAGCTTTGTAAATTCAAGGACAGTACAGAGGCCCGACCCTCACTGTTGGTTTTGCTCTTATCAGTGAAGGTATGCATCATGTATGATGCTCGCTTGTTATTTGCATTGCTTGAAGGAGATCGTTTTACTGAAGAGGGAGCTTAATTTGACCTACAGTTTCTGTTCCAAATTTCTCTTTCCTGTGTCTCTATGAGCTATTATTGCTAGATCATGATAACATTTTAGGGTTTTGAGGAATGCAAGCAAACCAGTGTTGGCAATCACATGTGCTTGATGGGGGCTTATAGCACATTGAGTTTATAGACATATTATTTGAAAGCCATATCCTTCTGGAAAATACACAAATTTATCATTAGACATGATACCATCTCTTGGAGGTGCAAAATTCCACTAGGTTTTTTAATAGAACCTGAGAGTTTGCAACGTGTATAGCATGCCTCAAGGCATCTGAAGAAGTGACACTGCAAGGGCAGGAATTGATCAGGGAGGATCTCAGTTGAGTACCTATCATAAGGGACACTGGTAAAAAGGAAATTAATAACTTCTCTAACAAGTTAAACTGCTTTTTCTGTGAGGGAAAAAATCTTCGCCTATGATGTGGTCACTTTCTGCTTCCATTCAATCATTTTGAAATTACCCTGTCCAGAGCACATGATGTAGAAAAGGAGGCAAAAAGATGGATGCAATAAAGTAGAGATATGAGATATTGTTAATGGTGTGGCCCAGCTTTAATCAGGGGACAACACCATGGTCACTATAATTGACTATTTTGGGCAGGACCAGGTTTGAGTGGGCCTTCCATCATGAAGTTCATTCAGAAGCCTTTTGTGGGTTCTAGTGGTTTTTCAGTTTCCATCTCCCTTTTTTCTGTGCTAGTTCTGCCTGTGAGTTGATCACATTTCCCTTCCATTTTTTGACATGGCTATTTTCTGTGAGGGATGGACAGGGTGCCTGTCAGTCAGGATGGTTGCAGCTTGCTGGTACAGAGGACATTTTTGCTACATTGAAACTGGTGAGTTTTCTGAGTTTTCTTTTGCTTATTCCAGTCCATACTGTCCCTGATTGAGAGGTGATTCATTCCTGAAGAATCCATCACCTGATTCTGAACTGTTACATTACATGTATTCAGCATACAAGTATGGGGATAATTTACAACAGACTCTTCAGTAAATCTAACATAATATGAATGTCTGATAAACTTCTCCCTGTTTTGTGAAGCTCTTTGAGTACTTCACAATGAACAGTGATAGTAGTATGGCTCAATTAATGGTGGCACCTTCGGGCTCTGGAGGATTAGCAGACATTGACACCAGGGATGCTGCTGAGTATTTCTCTTCAACCAGCCTCAGGTGTGCATATATATCTATATATGTGACAGAATTACAATTGTGAAGTTTGAACTGAAACATATTGGATGTATTGATTGCATTAGTTTGTACCAAATTTGTCACTCACACATCAATATATTTCTGTATGCAGCCTATAAATTCAGGTCAGGAGAAGCTGTGGATTTAGACATTGTTGTTTGATGAGGAATAAGGCATTCTGATTGTGATAGTTGTGTGCATTTCTCTGGATCAACATGAACTCTTGTGCAGGTATTATCCACAATTAAAAATCAAGACCATATTTGTTGCCCTGCAAGCTAAGGTATGATTCAACAATTTTAGGTTGGGAAGGCAATACTTCTCATTCATTACATTTGTTCAACTTCCCAGTATGGTGACTGTGTAGCTGTTTCTTTTGTTTAGTTATTTCCATCTGTGGACTTGCCCTAAGAGGTGGATTTAGGTTTCTTTGTTGAGTAGAGGTTTATGTTTATGTTCACTAATCATGGGCCTGTAGTCTTCGCAAGTATTGAGGCTCATCACTAAGGCTCTTTTTCCAAATCCAGCTGTAGTTGGGTTGTAATATGTCTTGGGCTGTGATGTCTGCTTGTCCCTAGTGCTCAAGGTCACATTTTGTTAGGCTCTGTTGTAGGACGCAGTATGTGAATTGGCTGTATCCCATTGAAAGCAGTTCTCAGTCAGTTATGAACTTTGGCATGTTATAATGCATCACATGTTGCTGTTGAAAGTCAATGCACATGTGTGTGACTGTCCCTATAGTTCAAACCAGTCCAGTTGAAATTGGGCATGATATCAAGCCTCACATGTTGCTGTCTAAGGTCACTGGATATGCATGTAACTGTCTCCATTGTTCAAACCACTCAGTTTTTCCTGTGTTTCTAGGGCTGGAGTCTCTTCTTTTTCCTGTTTTGTTCTATGGGATTATAAATCTTCATGTCCTTTTTGTATGGTCTTTTCTCAATTCTATTCAGGTTGATGGTTTTTGTAAGTATGGAGAAATTCTCAAAATTTATTAAGATAGGTTATCATATCTGACACATCCAAGCATGTGCAAGTTGTTGGAAGTGGAGTTCATCTTCACATACACACAGTTTCCTTTGTATGCAGGCAGGTTATGAGGTTTTGGTGTGTGATTTTCATGTTCCACCTCTCACCAGTCCAGAATCTGTGGTATGAAATCATTTGTCCTTTGTGTGAAGTGGGTAAATTTAGTCAACCCTTTTCATTGATCATGACCAACTTCATATATGAGACTGCCTGAATACACATAAGATGCCTAGTGGTGCATTCTTGAGTAAACTCCCAGGTAGTGTGTTTGCTTTTACTCTGCATTCTTTGAGGGTCAAGATATAATGGTTCCATGTACTTTTGCAGGTGAGTGTTGTAAATGACGGATCACTTTGCAAAGGTTCTCTACACATAAGAAACATATCATGATGCAGAAAAGCATATTGGGTTGTTTTTGCAGCGGTTATATGTAGGTCGGAAAGATATTGTCAACAGCTCTGCATGCCTTATCACTCCACCACAAGTAAAGTAAGGCTACATTCTCTACTCAATTGTAGGCTCTTGGGTCCAGGTTGTCCAACAAATTTTTTCCACCTTTGCCATGGAGGAAACAATAGGAGCATTATGAAGTTGTAAACAAACAATGTCTAAAACCCACTATGTGGTAATACCTCTACTTGCTTGCCTTGGTGAATTGCCATGTTAGGATTGAAGCCTTTAGAATTGAGAGGACTTCCTCTTGTATGTGTCCTCTGTGCCCTGCAACTCATTGTAGGAGTTCTGAAGTGCTTTTTATCACCCCTGCAGCTTCTTGGTGAATGGCAAGGAAGTGGATAGGAGAGTAACTGTGGGATTCCTGGTAAGGAGGCTGTGCTCAAATTGAGTTTGGATAGCTTCCATCATTTTTTTGGCAAACTTTTTGTCTGGAACAACCAGGTTCAAGTGTCAGGTCAGTTATGGTTGGGCACATTTTTCATGGGGCTGTGTGGCATGGGAGGCAGGATGGGGGACCACAATTGCCTACAGATGTGACAATGCTGGTAAAGGCAGGATCCAATGTACTACAAGTTATAGGTGAATTTCCTGGTGAGTTCAGCAAGTAAGCTTTTTGCTTGCATTTCTGTTCCACAGGTTATAATTGTCTGGTGCATATGGGATTCGGAAAGCACTTGAGCTTTCACTGGTTGTTTTTCCTTCCATTTCCTTTTTGCTTCTTACATCCAGGCATGAGGTGGGAGCTGTGTCAGCGATCCACTCAATCCAGCAATTTCAAGTGTGGGGAGACATTATGGACATTCTTGCATGCTTTTGTCAAGCTATTGGGGGTAAACAGGGAATCATTTTGTTTGAATGCAGGCCCCTATAGCATTGCAGTTGCATCAACAATCAGGACTGCTCTTTCTACAGCAAATACTCAGTTGCAAGATTATGTTCTTCCTTCAGCAAAGACTGCAGGATTGGGGGAGATGGTGGAGGCAGATGATGAAGTGGTTGAGGGTGCTTCAAGAGTCTCTCTTCGTTGTCCAGTCAGGTATTTCTCAGTCTGAACTTCACTAATCTGGAGTAGGGATTTACTTTCTTGTGGGCCTCTTTGGTCCCAATGGGGTACAACCTGAGACCATTGTGCTGAGTCATAAGACACCATGGGCCAGTTGCTCTAAATCTGTCAGTCTGTTGGTTTCTTGCAATGTGAAATAGCGAAACGTCTACTCCAGAGCTGAACATTTGTCATTAGGCACTCTTTTGATTCTTGGTTAGAGTCTGGTGCAGAACATAGTTCTCCTGTCAACCCTTTCTTTTTTAGTTAAATTTTCCACAGTGGACTGGCAATTTACCTGGACCTGGTTGTTTTCCACTGGCCACTGCATGTCATTTACAGTTCAAGAGGGTAGGGTTCAAGTACAAGGGTTTTTAAGAAAGTTATGTGTCAGGGTTTCTGAAAAACACATATATTCTGAGCGTGTGTTAAGAGGCAGGCATTTTCTGTGTACAGTATATTGCATTTTTAGCTCAAACAGCCCGCTAGATGTGTAAAGTATTCAATCAACCCCAAAATTTTGCTGACAGCCTTTGTAAAAACTTGCTTTACTGTTTGGCATTGCAGTCATCAACGCCTGGTGACTCCTGTCAAGGCAGCAACCTGCAGGCATCTACAGGTACTTTTAGTTGTCTTCCCTTTTATAGCCTCCACATATCTGGGTGTTTTGTGTATTTCACTACTCTCTATGTAGGCCTCTCTATGCCTTAGGCTTGCTTGCTTGTACAAGGACTAGATAATCTAAAATAAAGCTTACTGTCACCAGCTTGTTGTAGCTTGAATAAGGATACTATTAATGTTTCTTTTTAGCTATGTCTCTACAGCAGTAGCTGAGTTTTCCTGTACTCTTATCTAAACTCACTGTTGGGAGCTGATGAAGTCAGTGGGGAGTCATGGCAACTGGTTACCGATGATGCTAGTGACAGTCTGACACTTTGTGAGCAACTCTCATAAGGTTATGATTGGACTCATCATTGAGTTACCTTTCAAGATATTGTTGTGGAGTTTTCTCCACATTCTCTTAGATTGTCACATAGGTCTCTTGCAGGATTGAAACAAGTCCCGAACAGGAAAGGAGAAAAAAGTAGACATTTTCTTGATACTGTTGTGGTCAAATATGTTCTGTTGGTACTGTTTAACCAGGGTGTTGAATATGTCTCCTGAAGAAATGAACTTGCAGTTCTTCATCTATTATAGGATGTCATTTTATCCAAGTTACACCTAGTTATATAGCCAAGTTTAGCATACAGTCTTATGGGGTTTTTTTTGAAAAGGAGCACTTTTTAGTATCACTTTTATGGTGTCACCTGCTGGCTGCATATAGTTTTTCTTTTTCTGGTCAAGGCCCATCACTAAGCATGTCTTCCAGACTTTACCAGTGAGCCTAAGATTCCCTTGACTAATTAGTGTACTACTTTCAAATATTGCATGGTTGCTGTATCAAAGCTGGGTGTGGAATACATAGCACTTTCATTGAGGATATGATGTTGATCACATTAATTTGACCTAACTCTTTGGATCTAGCTTACCTTTTTCAAAAGAAGTTTGTGAGTGATCCATGTGGGGATCTTAATGTTTTGAAAGTCTTGATGTCTCAGTGTTTTGATTATGACACCTTCCTCGAAATTAATGAGAGGAGACCAGCATGGAGGTGCCCATGCTGCAATTGTTGTATAACATGGCTGGATCTCAGGGTAGACCGACAAATGGAGAAGGTATGTATTACACTCAGGGCTTCTCTGATGGCATTTGAAACTAATGATGTGTCGAATCAGAAAGTATTGGAACTTGCTTGAGTTATTAAATTCAGCATGGTTCCTTTTGACTAGTGATTTCAGATGGATTATGTGTTGCAACAGCCATTGCCTGCACTGGTTTTTCATTACAATCACAGAATCAGAGGTTAGTTGGGAGCTATATAGGTCCAGATTGCAATCCCAACTAATTGGAAGACTTGTGGATAGCATGACTCTGGGATCTGAGCTGAGACATGTGTTAAGAACTTTTCTTTTAAAAGTCGATGGCAATAAGTTTACATTTATATGTGCAGGTTCTGAAGGAAGCAGATGAAACAGTTGCAGAAGTCTTGATGATGCAAGATGGGTCATGGAAGTGTGTGGTGCTGTGTGAGGATAAGTGCATGAATGGAATTGATGGAGCCATCAACGACTTGTCTGAAGTTGGCAAAGTGTGCGTGAATGATGAAGAAGCCTCAGTTATCAACTTATGTTGTGACAGTGACTTTGAGGAAGAGCTTAGGGCAGAAGCAATGAATTGTGCAGATGCTGAACCACCAGACAGAAAGCCTAGTAGTCAGGTTTTGCAAGTGCTCATAGGAGACTGCAATCAAAGTCGTAGAGCTACTCCAGCTGCACAAGAAGGGCTAAGGATGGATGGCAGTCTCTTGAGGCCATCATCAGGGCCCTCAACTGTCAGTAATTTTCGTGACATCTCTGCAACTGGCATGCAAGCTTCTACAGGATTTCCTGGGCCTTTGCGGTCAGTACCTATTACAAGTGGGCTTTCAGGTTGCATAAGACCTATTTTGTCTGAAAGACAAGGCTATAGCCAACCAGGTCTTCAGCCACCAGCCATAGTACAAGCCCTACCTGCTCTACATAGTCAATCTTATTATGCAAACCTGGGCTCACATGGGAGTCCTGGTACCCACCTGGGCAGTAGTGGGGCACCTGTAAACAGCTTGGCCTCAAGTAGTGGGCACACAGCATCCTTGCAGCTGCCTCAGTCTCTGATGGTTTCCGACATGGATACATCACCAAGGGAAGCTACTGGTGCAGTGAGTATATCTATGCACCCAACTGGGCATTCTACCTATCTGCTTCCTTTTTCTGTTTTTAATGATGCTTGTGGCTTATTCATGCCCCACCTTCAGTGCACAGTAGTGTGATACACAAGAGCGGTGGCTGATGTTGTCTGGGGCACTTCAGTGATGTTCTTGCAATGTAGGTCACTGCCTAGTACATGAGCACCAAGTATGCTGCATCTTTGTAGTGTCATGACTCACTCTATGTACAGTTTGAAGCCTAGAAGCCTTCCTCATTTGCAGCCTAACCTTTTCACAGCATTCAATTAAGTCTCATTCTAGGGTTCCAGACTCAGTTTTCAGGGTTGTTTTGTATCACATATCTTTTTCAGTCTGCACCAGCCTGACATCGAGATAAGTATGGGAACTTTAGATATTCATGTAATCAGGCAATTCATTGACAATGCACATCTGGCAGGTTGCTTGCAAGACTGTTGAATAGTATGTGTTTGTATATATTTAGAGCTAAGTCTGCACAGTCGTGAGGATTTGTACTTTCCCTTTAGTGGTCTCTCTGGGGTGTGAAAGACCAATTACTGCTCCTCAACTGTTCATGAGCTTGCTGATCTGTACTCTTGACAGTACTTTTCCCTTGTTTGTTAACCTTTGTTTCTTTTTCTTGTGCTGTGGGTTTCTGAGGTCATGTCACCTGTCATCTGTTCATTGATTACAAATTAATTCTGTCAGGCAAGGCAGAGATGGCGAGGCGTGCAAACACTGCAAACCCCCATAGGACCACGGTCGTCAACTCCTCAAGGTATGGTATTTCAAAGCATTGAGCAACGTCTTCTTAATGGTATTCAGTTCTCATATGCCCAACAACAAGCAACTGCTCATCCTGGATTATAACAACTTCCAGGATCTCAAGGAGGGTTACCTGCCAGATCACCAGGTGATTCCTCAGTATTAGGTGGGCATGGATTGCCTCCAACTTGTGGAAATAACTGGAGATCTGCAGGTCGCATGAGGGGTAGTATTGCACCTATGGGAGCTGTGCGCAACACTGGTCAATCTTCTTCTGCAATTCCCTGGGTTCCTCCAGGAGTTCCAACTACCGATTTCATTGCTGCACCTGCCCATTCTCCTGGTGTGGGGCTTTCTTTAATATCAAATGGAATCAGTATGGGATTGACAAATTCAAGGCCAGCTTTGGTGGGAAGCTCAACAACTGGTGAAGTACCACCAAATGGAAGTGCTTGGGCAGGGACACCAGACTCTGAGTTGAGGCCATTTGTGGTCATGGGAGTGAATAGTCTAGATGGATGGATGAGCTTTGCAAACTCCAACCTAGGTGCAGATCCTGGTGGGCATTGAAAGAAAAATTACAAACTGGCTGTCCCAGATTGTCAGCAGCACCAGTCAACGACAAGGCAGCTTCTCAGTATCCCACTAGAGTTGACCTTCAGATCACATCAGGAGGCTGTGTCCATGATCAAAAAAATTCCATGGCTGACCAAGCCATCTTCTACTCAGGTTTGTGGCATTGTTTCCTTCCCAATATGTACGACAATTCTACATTGTCAAGGTTAGTCCAAAGGACAACCCTTAAATTCTTGATGTAGTCTCATTTGACAGACGCTTTACACAATCCTAATTAGCTTAGTAGAGATTGAAAACATCTATTCAGATTTTAGTCTCATCTTACTGAACTTGGTATCCCAAACATTCCTGCCCCTTGCTAGGTGATGTGATCCCAAATCACAAGGTCCAAGTACCATGTTAGAGGATGCTCTTGCTCTTGGTGTCGTTAATAGCTCAAAATGCACAGAGTCCTTCTAGCAATGAACTCCACAATGAGTTTTTAATCCCATAGCTTTTGCTTTGGGGTGGTGATGAACCTATGTGCAGTTTGAGGAAATTTCCCAACTACATGAGGAAATCCTTAGACATGGACTTCTTGGATCCCATGGTGCCAAAAATGAGGCCTTGTAAGGTAGGGCCATCAAGTATGCGGCAGGCAGCAGAATTGTGATGAGTGGGAGGAGTTATAATAAGCACACGAAAGTGGCATAGTTGATGTCCATTATTGCTGGGAGCTTTTATTGGACCAACTCATTAACATAGCCCTCTTATAACGTCAGCCAATAGTACATGGCCAAAGGGGCAAGGGTGTCTTTCCATGTGTTAACTTGCTAGTGGTGTGAAAAGCTTTTATCTTAAATAATCTTTCAACATTTCAAAGAAATTATCACCAAAAAAATGTAAGTGGTGGAAAAATTTGGTGTCAAGGTTTTTTCAAATCAACCTTTGTGATACGGATATATAAGCTTCCATCTCTGAAAGTTGTTTTCAACTGCCTTACACTTGTGGGGTGTGATTGAAATGCCCTAGTTTTCCTGGCTTGAATCCCATTCCTCTTCTTAATCCTCCCTTCAGGATTTTGGTGGATGGATTTGTTCCTTTCAATCATAGCCAACGTATGTGATTACCATGGACTGCAAACATGATAAAAAAGGCTTCTTAAAACAATGCAAGTCAATTCATGATTGATGGTAGGTAGCACATTCCAACTAAACATGCAAATTGTAATGTTGTAAGACTTTGCATTGAAAACATGTGCATGCATACTTTGCTCGCATAGTAATTGGGAAGAAAAAAAATTCCATTCATTAAATGGATGTGAAAACAACATTTCTTAGTGGAGAATTTGGAGAAACAATTACATGGATTAAGGGTTCATGCAATGTGCTGTGATCCTAGCTTAGACTCACAACCAAGAGATTGGGTTAATGTAGGCATCAAGATTAAAAACACACCAAAGATTTGGAAAATAGTGAAGCGAAGAAAAGGTTCACCTAAACACTTTGGATGATTGCATAAAGGTGTGTCAATCATGGAAAAAGAACCCCAATACATCATCACAATGGGCAATTCCTCATGACAAAAATGTAACCTCAAAAAATATATATAGAGAAGAGAAAGAAAAAGGAAAGAACTCAAATTGCAATGTCCTTTGTGCATTGAAGAGATTTTGACAAAAGCTTCAATTCAAAAATGTCACTTGTCCCATGCATATAAACATGAGGATATTTGACATGAAATGGGTCTCAACTTTCAATTTCATAAACACCCAAGTCATTGAACCTTACCCTACACAAAGAATTGGATGAAGTTTTGTTTATTAAAAAGATGGGAAATAAAGGCAAGCAATTTACAAACAATAAGGACTTCAAGGAAAAATATATTGAAGTGGGATATAGATATATGAAACTATTGTTCAATAAGCATTAATGGTCTAAATTTAGACCCTTTAAGGAATGGTTTACATGTTTACGCTTGTGACTCTAGTTAACTAAAATTTTCATAAAGGTAATTTGTTTGAGATTGTTCATATAGGGTATTTATGATTACTTTACAAACTTTGTATGAAACTTTAATTCTTCATAAATTAATTGCTTGAGTTTAACTCGTAGTAAAAAATTGAATAATTTGTAGAATTAAGGTGCAATAGCATTTTTTTAGTTGTTTGATTAATATTATGTGCTAGTGTCAAATTACCAATGCCAATTGCTCATATTACAATATTGTCCAATATTGTTGGAATTATAACATGAACCATTGGTGAACCTCTCTATTGTTGTAAATGAGAATGTACAAACAATTTTAATACAATATATGTACATCGAAGGTGAAACCAAAGTTGATGTAGAGTTTTTTTAACTAATTTAGTTGTGGCCACAAGAATGTGAAGGCAATTTTGATAATGCATAATGGAAAGATTTCATAGTACACGATTGTAAATTGTTAGAATTCATCAATACTACAAATTTGGGTAGTTAAGAAATGACCACCTTCAAATTGGAGGCAAGAGCCCTATATGGTGAATAATCCCTATCAAATAAACATTGCCCTTATATATATATAGTGATTAGAAACAAATCAATACATGAATTTGATTATGTGCAAAATAATAAGTAGATTTTACATCATATTTCAAACACAATGTAAGGAAAAAAGATATGCAATTATTAAAGATGATCATAGGTTAAATATTTTTGTGTTATTGGCACAACCCAAGGAATTCTAAATTAATGGGTTTGATATTTCAACAAGTTGTGATATGGCAATTAGGTGATGGATGCAACTTTAAAAAGGAGTTTGATTAATGTTATTTTGACAATATCAATATAGAGGTATTCATGAAGGCTAGTTGTGGGCAACAAAACTTTTGTTGAAAAAGGAATAAATTTTGGACAATAAATCAACATATTTATGCAATAATGGGAAAACAAATTAAAACGCACTTAACCCCCCCCCCCCAAAAAAAAACATCAATCAATGAATGAAACTATTTCCATTAAAGCCATGGTTTTGCCATACATACTCTTATCATCAACACCTTGGAAAATTTGATCGAAACTTGGTAGATTGGCAGCAATCGTATCAAGTCAAGATATACAAGAAACTTGGTTGAATGTCAAGTCTTTCCATTCAACTAGGACTAGTCCTTTGAATTTCTTCTTCAAGCTCCAATTTTTGGAGGTAGTTCATTTTCCTCGATATGCCCTACCATCCATCAAGGAATATGACATTTTCCATAAGTGTTTATTGCTTAAGCTTGGTGTCACTTCTGTGTTTGGCTCCAAAAACTTTTGTCATGTTATTTCATTTATATGGACTTCACTTACGATGATGACTTAATGCCTTGAAGTTAAACTTCTATCTTGGATAGAAGAAAACAAACAACAACAATATTTGATAATCACAATTTACAAGATGTTTCATAAATGTGATAACGAAAGTAAGTAATAATATGGTCATCTTGTGCTAAAGTTTGTTACATTTACCATTGTGAAATTCATAATAGTTCAAATTGTAATATTAAGCTAAAAGATGGCAAGATTTACCTCAAGCAACCTAACAAGTTTCATTTCACATTCATCAAGGACCCTTTTTTCGCGTGTTTCTTTATCACTTTCCTAAAAATTTCCATGCCATGAAAAATGTTATAAATAACATTACATGACACAACACCAACATTACATTTACATACTATACAATTGTGTCGGCTTAAGCAAAAAGATTTTCAAACTATATGAACTAAATTAATGTTGGGTCATGTCCACTATGCAACACAAATCTCAAAGATAATTTGTTCCTTTTTATTGCATGCATTGGAAAATGTTTAAAAAATGGTGTTAAGCTAACTAATTGTTAATCAATATGTGGGCTATTCATGCCTCTAACCAAGTTAAACATTCAACTTACCACATTTTGTGAACCTTGGTGGATTTTGTCCACCAACTTTTTGGTGCCTTCCAACAATAGTATTAATGGGTATGAATTTTCTCTGTGTTGTCGTGTTGAAAGGTGCCGAACATGTTCCTTTGTTTTCTCAACAAGGCCATTGACTTCTTGTAGTCGGATTACACTTTTCCTCTACAAAAGTTAGGAGAAAACACATTTGCTCGAGAGTGCCTTGAATTTTTTGTTGTAGATGTTAGTTTAAAATCATGTAAGTGAACTCATGATCCAACATTCTTGTGCCAAATGTTTTTGATTCATTAAAAAGCTATAAAATTTGGTGCATGTGTTTACATATTGTGTGGGTTAAGTGCACATAAATGGGTGATTAGTGGACAACTTACTCCCACTTCAAGGCATCCATTAAGTTTCTTTTTGTAATTCACTTTTCCATTGACAAATGTTCAAATTCGTAGAAATCCATATTATAATTAAATCTTTGTTTTTTGTTAGAATTTTTTTTTTTGAACCAATGTTGCACAATTGCACAAAACCATTTGGCATTTGGCATTAAGATTTATAGTGCCAATTAATAATGTAATCATACTATTAAGAGATATATGTTGTAGTTTTTTTTCCTTTTTTTCACAATTTTGTGATGTAATGGAAGTGGTTATCATCCATAAGAAGATATTGCCAATTTTGGCTATAAACTAGATATGAGAGTCACAAAATTTAAGCATCCTCATTCCTTCTATATTAAAATGTATTCCATAAGCCTAGTGGTTTTTCTTTTTCTTTTTTTGGTTAATTTGGGTTTTTTTCCATAAAAAGACCTTTGTAGTCAAAATCAGATATTTCTAGTAAAAAAGTTGCAAAATTTTGCTAGGAAAAATAAATTGATATTTTCTATTTCTTTGTAACTTTATCAATTAACATTAAAGAGGGATCAATGATATTAAAAACATCACATTTAAACTAGTTAGTATGATGAAGGGCCTTTTCCTTATGGTACACCACTTAGTCCAACAAAAAAAAATTTAAAAGAAAAGACTATTGGTTTGATGCTTAATGCAACCACATAAAGCCCAAGTAGTGACACCAAGTTTTTGGTCAATTACCCATTTTACTAATGGTCTTTGATTTATTGTTTAACTTAAGGCAATTGGGAATTAAAATATGCAGCATGGTTAATCATTATTTCAAAAGTGAAAGAAAAATACAAAAAACTTTGAAGAATTATACTAAAAGTGAAATCCAATTCAACTACTAATCATAGCCCAAAGCCACTTTTAAACATCTCAAAAGGATTTGATGTCAGGAATTAAAGGATTTTTAATTATATTGTGCTTAAAAGGAGGTAGCCCAATTCAAGGAAATCTTATTTTTTGTGTGCTTATGTTGTGGCAACTAGTTTACTTTCAATAGTGGGTTGAAAACATCTTGGTAATGATTTTACTCTTAGGAAGTCCCCTCATCCCAAGATGATGTTTGACATAGGAAATTACATTTGAGAGCTACTAACATGTTCATCTCGTCTAGTTTGCACATCATGACTTTCACATATTTCTTTTACTTTACACAACAATGTAAGACAATTTTTTTAAAAAAATTTTGTGGGTTATTATTATATTTTTCATGTGCATGTATCCAATTAAAAAGTGGTTCCAATAGCTCAAAGTGATCTCATATAACTTCGATTCATGGGCACCATCCCATTTAATTAATGTCAAAGTTATATGAAATAACTTATATTTTAAACACATACATGGAAATCAAACATTAAGTTCCATTGTTGAGAACTTGATAGTCCAAAGACTTGGAAGTATTTACATTTTTTTTAAAACACTAAATCATAGAACTTTTGTTCATAGTTTCACACAACATGATAAAAATAAATTAATTGATACCATGATCGTTTGGAGAAGTCCCATGATTATGAAGGCCTCACCTTGTGAGTATTAGGTATGGGTGCTTCATTTCGGAGTTGAGACAATGTTGTTTTGAGTTCATCACGGATCTCCTTCAAATACATTGTCTTTTTTTCTTGAAGTAAATGTTCTTGATACATCTCCCGCATACTATCCACTTCCATAACCAATTTTATCTCTTTAATGGCTTTCTTCATACACCTTTGTGTTTTTAAGCTTATACCTTCCTAATAATTTCCATGTACATCCCCCCAAACAATACATTATTTTACTCAAAGCATGCATTCAATGTTCAATGAACTTGTGTAGCTCGTAATCTCAAATTGTACTAAGTTGTTTAATATTGTTTTTTTTTTTCCATATAACATAAATTGACTTAAAATCTTACTTTTTGAAATAAAAATGTGTAAATCTAATTTGCAAGGCATTAAGTATGGATTATTTACTTCTTATGTTCAACTTTTATGTTGGGAAAGGCCTTTACAATAAAAAAAACCCTTTTTTTAAAGTTGAGGCATCTCCCATGATGTGGAGGTTTAAGGTTCTTGTAAGCTTCAAATGTTCTCTTCTTGGGTTTCTTCCCCCCAATTCATTAGTTTGATATTTTGGATTGTTACATGTCATTTGCTTATAATGTACATTCCAAACCTATTATTGCACAAATGTGAAAAGGTGGAAAGTTTAGTTATGTACTATTCTCCCTCCAGGAAATAAGCTTGCTAGGAGCTGGATTGAAAAATAGCAAACAAACACATTTTAGTACATTAATAACAAAGAAAGCTTGTTGGAATTCATGGTCACAATGCAATGGATGTGGGTTCAATTTGTCACTAGGCCATGGTAATGTTACTTATAATACAATCAACTTAACTATATGGTAAGGGTGGAAATCACCATGTTGGGTACTTAAGGGAAAAAAAAAAACACTTTGGAAAAAATCAAACACATACCCTACCCGAACTATGGTGGTTCAAAAATACTACCCACCACCAAAAGAAGGTCTAGCCACCAACCTTTTCACTAGGAGAAGAAAAATAGGTTTATGGTCTTCTAACAGTAAACTACTTATTAGATATTTTAAATTTCAATCCTAGTTCTCTATTATCCAATAAATGTAAGAAATTTTCCAACAAAATTATTTTTTAATGTAAATCAATTCATGCACTCAAAAATTCAATGTATTGAGCAACAAATGGTAGTTCAATAGAGGCATTTGAATAAAAGAAAGAATTAAGTTCTATTAAGTCCACGTCTCTCTTAAACACATACATGTATATTCAATTTTTAAGTCATAATAGGCATGCTACAAAAATATAGGGCAAAATGTTTGAATTTAAAGAACAAACAAAATGATTAAAAAAGGAGTCATTTTATACATTTGTTTGCTTTAGGTTTTTATTTGCATGAAAACAACATTTAATTTGTGAGGATATTTGCTACAAGGCTTATGTTGAAGATGGTTCCATTATCAAATGCAAAGTGATGTACAAAACACAAGTCAAAATGTGTGTGAATTTGTGTATATTTCTTTTTGACATCCGATTTTATGGTCTAAATGCCTATAACACAAAATTTGTATATTTTCATGTATGCAAGTATTGTTGTTTATTGTTCCAATTTGCTAGCTTGAAAAAAGAATTGGCTATAAATATGATGTTTTATGAGTTGTTGTTGACATCCACATTCATATGCTTAATCATATCAAAGAACTCAAACTTGTTTAAGAATACAATAATCCAAAAACATGATTCGGTATGCATGTGTAATGTTTATGCACATGTTGCCAATTTATTTGTTAATGTGTTGATCCACCGAATTTATTGGCCTTGCCTACGAAGGCAAGGATATTATGTTTAGATTCATTATAGAGTATAGTAGCTTAAGGGATTTTGGCCCCTAGGAAATATGTATATTTTTATACAAGGATTTTTGAATGATGATATTTTGGCTTGTGTTGAAACTTGAGATCAGTTATCAAGTTATAATATCTTGAAGGATTCTGGTTTCTTTTAGAGAAGTTTTGGAAGATTATATTTTTGCATGGTGAAATATATTTGAGTTTCCATAATTCTTCTTTTGCTTTAAGATCCATTTTAATGTAAATGACAAGCCCACAATGTGACACACTCCTTGTTTTTTAGTGGTATCAAATCAGTAACTTACTTCTTCAAGCTCTTTTTTGGCATGATCACGGGATTTGGTCGAATCAAATTGTACCATACCTAGTTGAGTGATATGGTTGCTCTTTAAATCAATGATATTTGTTAATGTTTCAAGCTGTCATGAAATATTGCAACTCCAAATGGTTCATTATGAAATTTTCAACATAACATAATTTGTTGTTCTTAAACAAGTATGTGGATTTTATGGGTAAAGAAATCTCAATACATGATATAATGTTTTATACTTGATAATGTGACAATTTATTTGGTCTACAAAGCGTGTGTTCATGATCAACCCAAATATTAAAATGTGCATGAAGGTGGAATATGGTATGATATTGTACCTGAAAGTTATAAAGAGTGCGTTCTTGCCTCATGTGGATCAAAATGTTTTCAAAATGTTTCTCAAGGACTTCATCATGTTTAATTTTAGTGTAAATTGCCTTTAGTTTCTCATCCAAATATCGAATTCTTAACAAGGGTGGGGTATTGGGATCCAACAAATTTGCACATTCAATTTCACTAGACCTTGTGTTTGTAATTTGACTTTGTAGCTGGCCACACATATTTTACCCATGCATTAGGGAATTGAAATTTATATATATATACACTTGTATGATAGCCTTTAGGTCATGGCAAACTTACAAATGATTGACATTCGCCAACTTAACAATTAGGAAGTTGGTGGGTAAACTAGCCATCCGAAGTGAGCAAAATTGTTGGTTTTTTCAATTAATTTGCGGGGGAAGGACAATGATATTCTTGGTCTATAATTACAATTTGGCATTGTTCAAATATATAACACAAAGGGTTTGCATCTAACAACTACATGTTCCAAGGTTTTCCATGAATGTTCCTATCAAAAGTTATTTTTAAATGAAAATTATAATTTAATTTACAACTATATATATATACATAGTTCGTTTTAGTTACATAGATCTACATATCATAAGTAGAATTTATTTTCCACATCAAGTTTAACTACTTCAATAACAATAAATGTGATTTAGTTTTCACATTGGCTTTTAGAATGATACATGTAATTGTTTTCCAATAGCCTTTTTTCTTTGCTCATCAAAGTCATGATGAAGAGCCATTGCTTGTTTTCGTATTCCCAACAAGTTACTTGCTTCTTTTCTCGCGATTCTTTCCTTTTGTTGTAGGAGAACAAGTGCAGAATGCAAAAGCATATTTTGGGTTCTTGCCATTCGAATGAGATATCTATTCCTACGCAACTTGATTTGTGAAGCTTCATAATACGCCCTTCCAACAATTCCTACACATGCAATGAGAAGGAACAATTACAATTAAAACCGAATAAAAATCAACTTTAAAAAAATAAAAAATAGATTTGATATTCATAGTCATCCAAGTCACAAAAGATTTCAACACATCAAAAGGTTGTATTCATGGCAAGAGATGCAGTATAACATTTTGCATTAGAATTTGTAGCTCTTCAATTGCATTGTTATAAAATTTAATTTGACAATTTTGAAAAAATTATGATGCACATTGATGTTTGACTTATTTTGGATGCTTTTTAATGAACATTCCATTATAATACAAGACCTAATAAATTTCGAACCACATATATTACATAATTGGTATTTTGATTCCTTTAACGACCCATGAAAATCCTATATGATCTTGTTTTTGGGGATTATTGGGACATAAGCATGTCCACAAAACTATGGTCCAAGTGCAATTTTTCAAGTCCAAAACATACCATGTTATTTACACATGTTTGTGGACATCCAATGAATTGCAAGTTAATGAAGATGATGGAAGATGTGGGAGGTGTAAACAACAAACCAAGGTGATTGATTCTATATTCAAGCACAACAACCTTCTCCTTGAGCATATTATTTCGTCTTAGCTCCGCTTCAGCCATGTTTGTTAACCCTTTGACCAATTTGTTCTACAACTATCAATAAGTTTTGATAGATCAATGTCACAACTTCCTTGTTGCTATACATGACATTTTTGTTTCCAAATTGTTGAAGGAATCCATTATTGTGATTGTGCAAATGTGTTGAGGTATGTGTTGTAAACTCCCAAAAAGAGAGGAAATAATATGATACTAGTGTAAAATCTTAACTTGATGATCTACTTTAAGAAGTTGTGGAGAATAATAAAATACATTAGGGATATAATCTCAAGAAATGTTTGCAAAACAATAAAAGGGCACATTGCATTTGTTTACACATTTCTTAATAATTGCAAAATGTATTTTGTTGTTTCATGATATGAAATCAAATTTCAAAGAATTTGACTTGCAAGACTCTATGGAAATTTGAGAGAATAAATTTGTAGAACCTTAAATGACATGAAAAAATGACATTTGAAGTAGATATTGAAATGTAATCCATAAAAAACATCAATTTTTTTGGAAAAAAGGGTGGCCAAAAAAGGTGAAAAATAACAATGAATGAGAAATATGGTATCCAATTTATTTAATGTAACTTAATGTGTTTGAAATATTAGGTCAGTTTTTTTGACCAACTCCAACCCCCACCAATATGTTATGCCAATCATGTAGTTGGGTACCAACTCAATTTGACCAATTCCAACCCAGAACCTACATTAGGTCATGTTGATAATGTAAAAGGGTGGCAACCAATGTAGTGTTTTTTCTACTAGTGATTTTTTGCATTATGACAATAATAATAATAAGTGAAAAAAATGAAGAAATTATGTTTTTGAGGTGTTCTCACCATTTTTTGAACAATCCTAAAAAATTGCCAAAAATGTAAAAGGGTGTTTGATGTAATCATTTTGAGGATGATGATAGAACAAGAAATTTACTAAACAAACATTAAACATACCTAGGTCAAATATAAATATTTTTTGAAACATTAAAAACTCATAATTGTCATTAAATTATGTATGGTATTGATGACAAACTATTTTACCTATTTAACTATAATGAAAACCTATTTTACCCCTTACATTTGTTTGTTTAAATTTTACAACATGGCTATAATAAAATACAAAACCCAAATTTACTATTAAACATATTGTTTAAGTTTGTTAGACTACTCTACCCTAGGGATAATTTTTTCATTAAATAATCCTTAAAATATTTCAAATATCTCTTATTGAATAATAATCTTTAAATTAATTTCAAATATCTATTATTTGAATAACTCAATCAAAGGCAGTGTTGTAAGAATCCACATGTAAAAGAATATATGAAGATATAAATAACATCCAACAAGGGGTTTGACAATTATTCCAAAGCCCAAATTAGTCTTCAAAAGTGCAATGGGATGAACAATTGAAATATTATAACTTAATACAAATGAGGTGAATAATTGGGTTCCACATTGTTGTGCAATATTAGTGACAATCAAGTGATGGAAAAAATGAATTGATTGTTTTTTTTGAAAATTAAGTTCCATTTCAAATGAAAATATTGAACAACATTGTATGCAATTTGAATTGAATTCAAAATTTTAAATTGAATTGAATTAATTTAAGATTTTAAATTAAATTGAATTTTAATTTAATTTATGTTGTCAAGTTGATGACCATATTGTTCAACCTTATATCTATTTCACCTAAACCAATTTTGATCAGCATCGTTACGAGAAAAAAACCAATATATCAAATTAATCTTGAATCATAAGATGAATGTCTTATGTGAGAGGAAAGATGATATAATGTGTTGGGATATCAACATTTGTATGGGATTCATGGCCATTGGCAAGTAATTGCAAGTTCGAATTCACCCGATGTCCTAACCAAGTCCATTTTGACCTTTTCAAACTTTTTAGTAGCCACAAAAGTTACCACATGAATTTTTTTTTGTCACCACATGCTAGCTTTTGTGGCTACCAAGTCAACAAATTTGATTAAAACATGATTTGAAATATTGAAATAATGTATATTCGTTGTAGAAGATCCACATAGGATTGAAAAGAGTAGATGAATATTTTATTAATTAGTAGGAGTGAAAGCACAACAATGGAATCTAAAAGTCGGGCTCAAATTGTTGGGACCACCAATTTTGGCCCTTGGTAAATGCATGTGTACCTTTGTATTTAGCCCAATTTATTGATCTCAAGCTGCATTTTGGCTAAATTGGGGGGCGGGGGGTGTAGGTTCTTGCCCTTTGATCAACCAATTTAGAGATAACTCTAATATGTCACGAGTATTCGAGAAACCTTCATCCTGGGTTGAATTAGTGCCAAAACAATGGCATGAAGATTCATTGCCTCCTCCATGATAACTTTTAATATGTCACGAGTATTCGAGAAACCTTCATCTTGGGTTGAA
>Ga0116231_10001373_pt1 | contig 49455 bp, 30 predicted proteins | sample S1TSphgellanicum_2_FD_89695 | JGI IMG/M metagenome (GOLD analysis project Ga0116231, IMG submission 89695) | Host-associated microbial communities from peat moss isolated from Minnesota, USA - S1T2_Fd - Sphagnum magellanicum MG | ecosystem: Host-associated > Plants > Peat moss > Unclassified...
TTCCAATAGGTCCCCAAAACAAAAATATTCGACGATAAGTGAATTAAGATATTAGTTGGGATCTGGGTTTCAGGACCTCGACAGACGGACAGACGCCACCTGCGGGTTCTGCCATAGAAAAGGTCGGTTCTGCCAGCGTGTCTCTCTCCGCCACCTGCGGGTTCTGCCGTAGAAAAGGCCGTGTCTGTGCAGAATTGTCGTCGGACAGACAGAACAAGTGAATTAATATAGTAGATAGGGGGTTTTCATCTAATTATAAAGCTTTGGCCTAACTCAGTAAAGTGTTGAAAATGGCATGTGTTCAAGGAGCCTAGGCCCCTGTCCAAGAAGGCCATGCTCTATTAAAATAAGGCTATGATTTTTTATTGCACTTGGAATAGCCCATGTTAATGTCCAAGAAGCTTGAGCAGATGCCCACGAGGCCTGGGTCACTTCGATGCACATGTTTAGAAAGTTCTAGCCCAAGTGTAGAGTGCTAGAATTGACATAGCCTCTTACCAAAAATCAGTGAGCCTCTTGAGTTCAAGAGATTCATGGTTGCCCATCCTCCTATCCAAGAGCTTAAGGACAATGTCTAGGCCTATGTTTAAGAAGCCCAAGGCCATGTTCAAGAAGCTTGAGATCTCACCAAAAGACTTGGACAAACCCCTCCTCGTGTAAAGAAGCCCAAACCCACACCTAAGAAGCCCCAAATGCATTGACCTATATTCAAAAAGCATGGGAGCTCACCAAAAGGACTTAGACAAGTCCATTCTCTATCCAAGAAACCCAAGCCCATGCCAAGGAGGTAGGAATCACCTTGACCCTATGTCCAAGAAGACTAGGCCTCACCATAAAGACCTAAACAAGCCCATACCTAATCCAAAAAACCCAAGCCCATGCCCAAGAGGCCTAAACCACCTACATATGTTAAGAAAGCCCAATGCCCAAAGAAGCAAAAGGGTCATGCTATGTCCAAAGGTTTTCTTATGCCTAGGAAAATGCACATGTAAGCTACAAAAAAGCTTAAGTAACCTAGGAAAAAATTTCAACACCCTAGGAGCCAATCTAGTTAACTTATAAAAAGAATAAGACAACCTTGGAAAGAGCCTAAGCCTATTAAAAAACCTAGACAACCTACCATAAAAGGCCTCCTAGTTCAAAGCCTACACAAGGAATAAAATGTATAGGTAGCAGAGAAAAGAACCTTTGTAACCTAATCCACTTAGAAAAGAGCCCATGACCCGGCCTAGGAGAACTAGCACCCATGAACACGCTACCTCTTTAGTTGTATATTTTTCCACCCTCAAGTCAAATGAACCTTCAACTCCATATAAATTATAGTTCACATAGTTATCCCCCTACTACTTTTACCTTCCTACATTGTATCTTGTTTTGGCTAAACCTTTACCTTTTGAAGAAACCTCTATACTTCATGGCTAAATCTTTATTTCTTAGCAAAACTTCTCTATTTTATTAGCAAAAAAATTACCTTTCCACAAAACTTTTTTATTTCTTAGCTAAATCTTCACCTATTAGCAAAAAGTCTCCAATTTTTAGCTAAACCTTCACCTAGTGGCAAAAAGTCTCCAGTTTTTAACTAAATTTTAACCTCTTAACAAAACCTTTTTTATTTTTTAACTAAACCTTTATCTATTGGTAAAACCTCTGCCTTTAGACAAAACTTTTATATCTTCATGGCTAAACTTATTGCTCTTAGCAAAACCTTTCTATTTCATCGCAAAACTTTTTCAATTCATGGCTAAACCTCTACCTCTTGGCAAAACCTTTCTACCTCATGGCTAAACCTTTACCTATTGGCAAAACTTTTCCAATTTATGGCTAAACCATTACCTCTTGACAAAACATTTTTACTTCATGGCTAAACCTTCACCTCTTGGCAAAACCTTTCCAATTCTTGGCTAAACCTTTTCATTTCACAACTAAAATTCTACCTCTTGGCAAAACCTTTCCACTTCATGGCTAAACTTCTATTTATTGGCAAAACCTTTCCAATTTATGGTTAAACCTTCTCATTTCACAATTAAAATTCTACCTCTTGGCAAAACCTTTCCACTTCATGGCTAAACTTCTATTTCTTGGCAAAACCTTTCCATTTCATGGCTAAACCTCTTTCTCTTGGTAAAACCTTTCTACTTCATGGCTAACCTTTTACCTCTTGGCAAAAACTTTTTCTACTTCATAGTTAAACCTTTACCTCTTGGCAAAACCTTTCTACTTCATGGCTAACCGTTACCTTTTAGCAAAAGCTTTTACTTCGTGGTCAACATCTACCTCTTGGCAAAACCTTTTTCTACTTCATGGTTAAACATTTACCTCTTGGCAAAACCTTTTTACTTCATGGTTAAACCTCTACTTCTTGGCAAAACCTTTCTACTTCATGGCTCAACTTTTATTTCTTGGTAAAATTTCTTTATTTCATGGCTAAAGTTTTACATTTTGGCAAAACCTTTCAACTTCATAGCTAAACCTTTACCTTTTGGCAAAACATGTTTACTTATAGGTTAATTTTTTATTTCTTGGCAAGACCTTTATATTTTTTTAACCAACCCTCTACCCACTGGCAAAACCTTTTCACTTATTGGCTAAACTTTCACCTTTTTACAAAACCTTTCAAATTCTTGTTTAAACCTTTATCGTTTGGCAAAACCTCTCTCATTCCTAAGTAAATTGCTACTGCTTGGCAAAACTCTCAACTTCTTAATTAAATTTTAACATTTTGGCAAAACCTTTGTATGTGTGCAACTAAGCCTCTACCAATTGGCAAAGTTTTTTATTTATGGTAAAACTTTTTTTTTTGGCAATACCTTTTTAATTCATTGCTAAAGTTCCACCTATTGGCAAAACTTTTATATATTCCTAACTAGAATTCTACCTCTTAACAAAACCTCTTTTTTTCATTGTTAAAGCTCAACCTCTTGACAAAACCTTTCTATTTCATGGCTGAACCTCTACCTCTTGGCAAAACTTTTTTACTTCATATTGGGTTGTCACCATGTTCATGCATGTGTCATGACACAATGAATGCATTTGGATGTAGACATAATCGTGCATTTTTTCATCAATTCTTAAGGGCAACCTAGGTCAAAACAAGGTAGGGTTACTTGAAATACAATTAGGGGCAACTGAAAATCTCATCATTGAGTCACCCTAAACCCTGTGCTGACTGAAACAACTTTTAATGACCACATTCTTGTGACGATTGAAAAACAATTTGGGTGCTAACCGAAATTTTTTCGAACAGCGACCAATTTTTTTGGGCAGAAAAATTTAAATTTTTAAAAATTTCACTGAACATTCTAAATCCAAAAAGTTCCTCCAATGAGAGAAGAGGAACTTCTCTTGGCGGAGGAACATTCATGGTTATAAGGTGCCCTCTGAGTACACTGTGAAAATGACAGCAGTGCTTTACGCACCCCTGAGGTGGAGGCAAGGGGCGCTTATTTTGGAAACACCATGTTCTGAGTGCATGATCCGCAACATACATAAATCAATTTGACAAACAATATTCTTTTCATTTTTTTTCCCATGATACCTGCTGGGCGGGGCAACCTGCAATAATATATCACAGGAAAAATGAAAAACTGAAATGGGGTTTTTCAATAAATTGGGAAACACACTTGCCCCCTTGCAAGCATTTTTTTTTTCAAAATGCCTTGTGAAGTTTTATGCTTCTGTAATGACAACATCCAAATACACTAGAATTTTCTGCCCAGTGCTTTATGTACAGTTATTCCTTGCCTTTGAGAATTCAGTGGCGAGTTTTGTATTACTTTTGTTCCAACCTTTCTTTTCTATTTGTTTGTCCCCATGTCTCTTGGGCTTTGGTTTTTGGGGAACATTTGAGTTAGTTGCAGGTCTAAAGTGGAACACATCAGGTCAAAATGGCCTGTACCCTGTACTTTGGGTCAAGTACAGGGTGAAAATGGGTTTGGAGTTTGGATTTGTCTTTGGGGGGGGTGTTCTTTAATTTTATGAACAACCTCCAATTCGGGTTCTAAATAAATAAATAAAAACAGTTCCAGTTTCACACATATACGGAACTGGGAATCTGATTCCAGGTCGGGTTCTTTGAAAAAAGAAATTCTGGTTCGGGTCCCCAGTTTGATTCTTCAATAAGAAAAAGAATTCCCAGTTTTGGTAACCCACTACTGGTTTCAAAAGTGAGATCCAGCTCTGGTTTGGTTCTTACTAACCCGGACCGGAACCAGCAGTTAACTGTCAGTTAACTCTTGGTTCCAGTTATTTTCTTCCAAAACATACTAGTGTGGCCTGTGCTGTTGGCCCAAAGTGTTACCAAGTCCTCAACTGATTTTTCCTTCCAAAACCTGGTTTTTTGGAATTTATTTGAAATTTCAGTGGCAGAAATCATTTAAAAATCAATATCTCCCACATTCTGAGTCCAAATCTTACCAAATAAATTCCATTAAATCCTCTCATCAAGATCTTTCCAACGACACCAAAGGCACATTCGAATTCCTCTGAAATTTCAGCTACAATTTAATTTATTTTTCAGTGAAGAAATCATTCAATATTCAAGAACTTCTACCCAGCAAGTCCAAACACCATGAAACCAAGCCAATGCATCCCTCCTCCTGGAGAGCTTTCCAAAGAGACCGAGAACGCGATTTGAAGCATCCCAGTTTGGTGGATGTAATTGGTACAAAACAAAACAAACAAACTACCTTGCTTCATAGATAGATATCTGAATTCTAGTTCCAGTTTTGGTTTCTGTTCTTAACTAGCCAAGCACTACTAGGTTTGGTTTCAAAAATCAGACCTGATTCCAGTTTGGTTCTTAATAACCAGAAGTGGAAACAATGGTTCTAACCAGTGTTTGTTAGACATTGCTTTTTTAAATAACCACTGGGTAGTTTTTTTCTGAATTTTTTTGGATTACATAAACTAAAAATATAAAAATTTGGGTGCCAAGTAGTTTATCAAAAAAATAGGGTAATAACTGTTAGTTATGCATAAAAGTAAACTTTTCAAACAATTGATTAAGAACCACCAACTAACCTATCAATTATACACTGGTTTTTGTAATTTTAAATTTAAATTACTAATTTCTTCTTTTTAAAATTTATTTATTAATGTTTAAAGATTGATAAACTACCAGAATGATAACTGGGTCATCCAGGTAGGTTTGAAAATTCAATACCAGGTGGTTATCAATTTAAGTGGTTATTAAATAAATATAACCAGTCAATAGGTTATTAATAACCAACTTGATGACCAGGTAAAAAGTCAATAACCAACCAACACTAGTTTCAACCTACCAAATTGAGTACCTACTACCCACCCATAAAACTGGACCTATAAAATTGCATTGGATATATTGGTCTCCACAAGACAGGCTACCAAAAAATCAAAAAGATTGTTTTTTATTTGTTTAGCTAGAATGATTGGCCCAAGTGTGATTTGAATTATGCAGTACCTTATTGGCTTTGGCACAAATTATGCTATTTTTAGAAATGCTGAAATTTTCAAAAATTATTTTCTCAAAGATCAAAATCTTGTGAAGGAAACTGAAGAATCTTTTGGATATTTGAAATTATTTTTATTTTCAAAATGAAATCTTCAAAATTAATTAATTATTTGAGAGAAGTGTGTTGTAGATACCCCTGTATAATGGTAGTTTTGACCTTATTGTGTCCAATTTTTCATGTATCAAATTGTCAAAAGAAGCCTTAGGGAAACAATGAGCACCCTTATTTTGGATATGACATAGATTGATAAAGGCCCAAATAGGGGGTGTGGGTGGACTTGATCAATACATGTTTCATCCATTCTTGACAATGTTTCTAATTTTTTTGGGTTGTTTAATGAATTGTTGCAAATTTTCTTGAAAGACTTCTATTATAGATTTGATAGAACCATTTATAATATCTTTGACATTTTGGCAAGCTTTAGAAAAAACATGCCCAAAACATGTCCATTGAAAAAAAAATTCCAAACCCAATTGATTAATTTACATTTGCAATTTGTAGACCTATTAAATTAAATATTTTCATCCTTTGCATAAGCAATGATTTTTTTTTTGTCAAACTACAAGTTTGAATCTCATAATTTTGGCCATGTTTAACTCCTAATTCACAACTCCAAATGAAAAATGTGAGCACACTTTCAATATCTACACTTCAAAAGCTTTTCAAATTGTGCATTGGGGCTGAATTTGGACCATGTTTACTATCTACACTTTTGTCTCAAATATTCAAGACTTTCAGGAAATTATAATTCCTAGAATTTTTTCATTTGGGAGTGTTTCAAATTGCATGCATTCATGGTATTTTCCCATACTTGTGAAAGTGTGTTTGAATCTCGAGACATTTTCCCAACTCGTTCCCATTTTCATGCCTTAGCTTTGGTCACAAGTCCAAGGCTAAAGTCATAACATAAAACACTTTAGGACTTTTAATTGTGCATTCCCACACACATCTATGACTTGCACAAATGATTGTGGTTGAATTGACAACATATTTCTTAGATTTCATTTTGCATGTTTCCCTTGTCATGCTCCAACCTTGGTCACAACCCCAAGGTTAAGGTTATGATAGGAGAAGCATCACGGTTAAATATATATATTGATGTGAATATATATATATATATATATATATATCCTAAACTTGCTGTCAAAAATATTTTAGAAAAATATTAAGGTTTAAAATGATGTGTGAAATAACATTTTTTTAACTAGAAAAAATCAAAATTTAAAAATGAAGTGACTTGTAAGAAGTAATTTTCAACCACTAGAAGTGAGGGGAATAGGGTAGAATTAACTAAATCTTTATATGGCCATAATCATGATTAGGGTATCTTGTCAAGAACCAATTTTCAATCTTTAAAATGACAAAAAAATTAGCTAGTTTTGGTTGGGTGACACATGCATTTTAAGTTATGTGTACTTGAAAACATTATGTTTATGACAACGCATCAAACTCATTGCATAATTGTTTTTTTTGGTGATCTAGCATTAATTTACATTTTGTTGTTTCATATGTGCTTGACAATATATATGAAATAATGTTCATTTACTAGTTCTTATGCTTGTAGCTTGAAAATATTTTGAACTTCATTTTAAAAACACTTCATCAAAAATTTGCAAAAGGTATATGATGTAATTTAATGGCAATTAATATCCAACAACAATTTTGGTTTATGGTTCAAATTCAGTGCAATTTGATTCCATTTATTAATCCTATTGATTACTTTACCAAGTTATAATTGTTGTGACCAAAAATAAATGTTTTTTACTAAGAATTATGTTTAATTACATTAATTTGTGCATCAAATTTAAAAATTGAACCATCTTTAATATGTTTATTACAACTTATAAAACTCATGGTCATTCCAAACTTAAGATAAATCAATATGAAGGAACAACATGGTTAGTAACTTTGTAGTTGAATTTTGTGAATTGTTTAGAGTCATTTATATCATGACATTTTTGGGGGGTTACCATGATTGTGACTTTAGCCATATTTGGTCTTTGGAATTTAACTAAAACAATATAGAAAGATGATTAATTTTTTAAAAATTCATCTATAATTTATCACCAAATTTGAGTACATCTTCTTTAGGATGATTACTCCTTTGTGGGTGAAAGCACAATCAAGTAGACTAGTTATTATACTTTTATAGGTTAAATTACAAGTACCTTAAAATATATCATGAAAATATATGTAATTTGGTTGGGTAAAAAGATTGAAGTTAATATGGTTCTTGATTTTATGTGAAAAAATATGATAAAAACATATTTAATCAATAGTTAAGTAAGATTATTGTGAATGAAAGTAGGTGCAAGTAAATGTCTTATTTCATAAAAATAGGTGCAAGTAGATTAAAACAATGCCCAAATCAAAATAAAAAATAAAAATGGAAGTTGGTAGATGTGGATTAAACCCTACAAACCTATTCCACACTTACTATAATAACAAATTTGCACTACAATATGCACACATTCACAATTCTTGCATTGATTTTAAACACACATATTTTTGCAGTTCATTAAAACACCATATTCATGGTTATTTCATATAACCAAAATTTGTACTTCAAAATATAATGTAGAAAATCCAAAAACAAAATTATACTTCATTTCCTTTTTTTATATACTACAAAAAATTCACATTGTAACAATATGAATATGAAAATCATTACAAAAATATGTACTTCTCTTGTTTACTAAAAATTTCAATCGAAAAAATACAACAAAAAATCCCATGTTTTGTTGAAATCAAATCAAATAACAAAATTAATATGTGGCATCTCAAAAACAAAGTCTATAGTTTTTGTTACAAAATACCTACATCTATCATTACTCCAAATCTATGTGTCTAAGAATGAAAATTCTTTTCCCAAAACTCCCATCTTTTGGGTAGTCCCCAAGTCATCATCAACATGATTCAAAACTAAACAAGATTCAAAATTTAAACCTCCTATGTCCAATGATCAATCCCTATCCTTAATGCCTTGTTCATCCAAAATAATGTAATCAACCCATTTTCATCTTCCTCCATTAACTCAATGATCTATGGTTCTATTTCTAGGGGTTGCATCTTTGATTACTTTACCTATATTACTGGAGTAGTCTCCACCTATTCTTGTTCTTGAATTATATGTGGTTTTTTATCTTCCTAGCCCCCTCCTCTACACTCCTATGGTTCTTCAGTCTATATCTCCTCCTCCTAAGTTATCCCATTGGGCCTTACTTCAACCTCCTCATCTTGACCCGATGTCTTTGTACTTATTGGATTCCCATAGACAAACTCTGGAAAAAATTTCTGATATATCTCTAACTTGTACCTAAGGTTCCTTTCATCAACTCTATGTTAAGTTAGATTTTTCTCCAACTCCTTTGCAAAGTATTCCTTTGCAACTTCCCACCATTCCTTAGACTTTGCATTAGAATCCTTCATCTTGTTTTTGTCTTTATCAGAATGTAATATTGCAACATCTATTCATAATCCTCCAACCTTTTCTTCACACTAGTTGGGTCCAAACTCTTCTATTGTTCATTTACAATCTCCAACTATGTTTGCAACTATTGTAAATTCCTTTAATATTCCTTATTTGCTTCCATCATCTTCTTTTTTTCGGCCTCTATTGTCCTTCTTCTAAATTCTTTAAAATTAAACAAAGAATCACTTTCCATATTCACCAATTCCAAATCTGTCAAAACATTTTCCTTCTCTTTCTTCTCCTTAATCAATATTTCCACCTAATTAACCAAAGCCTCATGTTGTTATTTGTAATCACTATAAGAAATCATAGTTGCTTTGATTGGAAAACTAAACCAAAAATTGGTCATTTTGACATTTAATCAATTTGACCACTTAGTCATATTGGACAAGTTGATTTAAACATGTCCAATTTGACTGATGGTTTTTTTGAGTAACCACAAAATGGTTTTTTTGACTAGTCAAATTGGACAAAAATTTGGGTAGCCCAAAAATTATTATTAAAAAGTAATTTAATTTGTAAAAATAAAAATGTAAATAATAAATAAATAGTAAGTACCTACCTACCCACCCATGGCCTCCTACCTATTTATCCACAACCCACCAATGTATTATACATTTACACACATGTACAAGGTATATATATAAATATACATACTCCACATAATATATGTTGGTAAAAGGAATTGAACCTTGGTCTCCTTGGTTCCACACCAATGTCTTGGCCATTAACCTCCCCACCACTTTGTAAAACAATATGATACCAAATGGATTTAACATGTATCCTTGAACTTCCATGAAAGTTTTTGTCAATGTGTATAACAACATTTGAATTTCAAATTTTTTCATAAGTAGGTTAGTAGGTACCTAACTAAGTAGATAGGTAGGTAAGTAGATAGCTAAGTAGGACATAGGTAGGTAGAGGTAGGTAAGTAGGTAATTAGGTAAGACATATTTAGGTAAGTAAGTAGGTATGTGTTAGGTAAATAGGTAAATAGGTAGCTAGGTAAGACATAAGTAGGTAGAGGTAAGTAAGTAAGTAATTAGGTAAGACATATTTAAGTAAGTAGGTAGTTATGTGTTAGGTAAATAGGTAAGTAGGTAGGTAGATTAGTAAGCATAACAAGTAAGCTAGCTAACCAAATTAATATGGCCAATTTGACTAAACATGGCCATTTAGTCTAGTTGATTTGATTAGGTCATGGGCATCTTGATGGACCATTTTAAAAATTTGTTCTTCTTGATTAGATGTATAATTTAACACTTGGTCAAAATAATCACTTTAATAAAAAAAACCAACCAAAAGAACCATGTGCTTTTCATGCCCCATGCCTTTAGTCAAAATGAACATTCTTTTGGTCAATTTGGACACTCTAATCAAATTGAATCTTTTGAAAAACCATGATTTCTTGTAGTGAATGGAATAATGTTTCTACCCATTTTTTTTCTATTACTTCTTAGGCTTTAATAATTTTCCTTAACTCCTTTAGTTCCTCCTCATGTGATTTCACTAGAATTATCTTAGCTTTAAGCTTTTTATTCTCATCTTGCAATTTTTGTATGAACGCTTTAATTTTCTACTCATTCTCTATCCTATTCTTCCTTTAGATTTTTATGTTATGTTTGTACTCCCTCTGGAAGTCCCTCTCCTTATCCAATTCCACCTACAATATTGCCTTTTCTTTCTTTTTTGTGGCCAATTTATTCTTTAGACTACTCACCTCCAAATTCAAATTCCCCATATTCAAACTCACAATTGCCATGGTCTGAAACAATTTAGTTACCTTATTTGCTTGCATTACTTTTGTAACTACCTTGTCCATAGACTTTGGTGTACTTGTCTATGTCGTAAGATTTTTGGATCCTTTTACAAAAGGTCCCAACTCATGTACTAATATACTACCTAGCCCAAATTCAAATGAATGCCTCCCTACAAATCCTAGTCTATTAATTGGTACTTGTAGTTCTAGTGGTTTGAACACTACTATAGGAGTTTGTGTTCCCATTCTTTCCATCTATAATTGAATAGCTTGTAGACCTCCTTGTGTTTATTGTTTTTGTTGTTATTGCCTTTGCTCTTATTGTTGCAAATGTTGTTATAAATGCTCGAAATGTTGTGGACTTTCATGGCTATCCATCCAATCTTCATAAACGTCCCCATAAGTCTATGGATGTTCCTCACCCTTTGGAATCTTGGTACCATCCTCTTTTTTACCTTTTGCCTCTATTCCCTCATATATTTATCTTGTGGAGATGATATTTACCTACCTATTAGTATTAATGGCATTATAGATGGTGCCACTCTCACCCTGATCATTTTTTGAGCCCGTGCTTCTATGCTCTCTTGCTCTTTCTTAACTCTTGATCCTAAGGCTCCACCTTCCTCAATTTTGTTTTTCTTTTTTAGAGCACTTCTTGGAAATTTTGCTACAACCTTATTTCTATACTCCAATGTTACTTGCATCTTTTCTCTAATTTTCTTGACCTTGACCTATGGTTTCTGTGGATTCTCCTTTTGGTGAATAAACATATATTTAAAAATCTTTACCAGTATCAAGGCTGATTGATAGGTGTCCATTTTGTCCCCCTTATTTTCCTTGACATATTTATACCACCGATCAAGCTCACTACACAAACTATTGTATATAATTTGTGCCCAATTCACCTTCTTCACCTTTTCTACTTTCGTTAATGTGATGGCATTTTTATTGCTAAAATACATCATTTTCTCTCTTTGATAAATCACAAATATGATTGTTGGGTATTTAACAAAGTATGGCCAACCCAAATTCTTTACATTCCACTGATCTCCTGCAAAAATTGTGGGTGCAATTCTACATGTACTACTTGCAATACTACTATCTTACTGACTTACCCTTTCAGGTCTTCTACATACCCTTCTACATAGACTCCAAAGACATCTACAATCAATTGATTACTAATGACATACACCTTGTCCTAATAACCAAAATAGATATTTGTGCCATTGATAACAAATGTGTTCAAAAATTCTAGCATAATATCTAGAATCGGTGCTTCCTAGTTCATTAGAAACAGAGTGACAAGCCCTGCTTTAGAACCCCACTCTTCCTTTTCATCAATGTCCTTCCAATTCTCCACCCTTTCAACATGTTTATCATAATTATATTTTGTTTGTATCCACATAAATTGGTCAAGATTTGGAATGTGAATACCTTTGTTTAAAAGCGTGGTTCTATCCAAAATGGTTGCACATCTTTTCGACTTAGTAAAACCTAGCGCACTCATATTGATCTCCATCACACTTGGTTGCACTTATGTTGACATTTGCACTTTTGTTGATGGCTACATTCCTACTTCAAATACTTCTTCCTGCATTGCGTCCTTTTGCACACTTGTGCATCGACAGATTACTGCTCCACATCTTCGTCTTCCTCCAATTTTTCAATGTTCACTAGATCCACTGATGTAGCTCTTGGTCTTGCTTGCACACTTGAACTCCAACCTTTTTAACATATGCACAACTAAACTCAACTATAGATGTTATGGTTTTATATATTTTTTGAATTTTCGTATGTGCAAATTGCATCTTCTCATTGTACATTTTGCCTTCTTCACATTCTAAAGATGATGGTGAATGCAATGATGACCTTATTGCCAATGGCTAAATCTTTAACACTCCAATACTCTTTGCTATTCTCAACTCTTCTTCTACTTTTTTTTTTTTTCAACAATTCAACTTCTCTTGTCTCCATTTGTGTTCATTTGTCTATGTTTTTTTCTCCCTTGCTATTATTTGCAATTTTTCAATCACATTTTTTGCATTCATGCTTCTATGCACTCTAGAACTTCGAAAACACACATAACTTCTAACAACAAACGAAAACAAGTTTCGACAGTTACTTCATTTTTATTCATCCTTGAGCTTCTCGCCTATTGCATTCATTTTTTGACCTGCCCACCATCTTTTAAGTAACACCTTATCTTTGAAATTATGACGACCCATCACCACCACTTTTTGTGTCAAGTGGAAACATGTCACATCATCATTGTGAATGAACACCTCAGATCTCATTTACTAACTATTATGCATCCATAATCTTCCTGAATTAGCTATATGACTCCACATTGTTCTCCTTTTATGCCTTTTGTTGAATGTGCTAATACATCTACTGTGTTAATATATCTACTAACTATGTCAAAACATCTATTGGCTATACTGATACTTCTACTAATTATGCTGACAAATCTATTGATTGTGCCCACACATGTGATGACTATGCAAATACATCTACTAATTTAGTTGATACCCCTATACACCAACTTCAGATTTTTGTATCCTAGATTCCTCTTTTCTGTAGTTGTCATTCAACGATTGTTTCATCATTTGAAATTTTGAAGTCAATATTGTTTTAACCTTACAATCTTCCATTCATTTTTCTTTTTCATTGCCCCATATTTGTGGTTTTTGTGTTACATAATCTTCATCTTCCACGTTTGTATCAAAATCCTCCTCTTGAAGTCCACCTACACTTTGTTCCCAATACACTTGCATTTATTGTTCTTGTTTTTGAACTTCAGATTCCATGTATCTGTATGGTTTGAGCTTATTCACATTGATTAGCACATGATTAACCTCAAACTTTTCAATTGTCACTAATAACACAATGTTATTAAGCAACACATACTATACTATGTATGGTCCAAACCATTTCTTAGTAAACTTCCCTAGGTGTGACTTATTTCCATTTGGAAACCATAAAACATAATCACCAAAATTGAACTACTTTGCTAACTCCATAATGTTCTATTCCATTGTTGAATACCATTACATTTTATAATTTGCATCCTAGCCTCTTACAACTTTTCCAACTCTAAAACCCTGTTAGTTAAAACTCTTATTGGAATATTGTCTCTTTGCTCTCCACCAACAACTGGCATTATGTATTATGTGGCATCAATGGATGTAATCCATACACTAATTGATATGGTGTATACCTTATTGCTATTTTATGTGCAGTTTTGTATGAAAATAACACTATGGATAGATGCTCATCCTAATCTATTCTATTATCACTAATTAACTTGGTCAAAATTGTCCCAAGTTCCTTATTAATATACTTAACCTGCCCATTCCTTTGAGGATAATAGGTTGTAAAACTCACATGTTTCAACATAAAATGATTTGTAAAATACTTGATGGCATCATTAATGAAATGAATTCCCTGATTTATGACTATAGTCAAAGGACATCCAAACCTAGTTAATATGCACTCATATAGAAATTTTGCTATTACTATTACAGTATTAATTCTAAATGGTTTTGCTTCCACCCACTTGGTAGCATAATCTATGGCTACAAGAATGTATTTGTTTTTTGAATATCTACTTGTTGGCTTAATTGGCCCCACAAAATCAAGTCCCCATTTCATAAATGGTTCTTTTGAAAGACTTATGACTAGTTTTACAAAACTTTAAGTCACCAATCTGCTTGTTCTTTGGCATGCATCACAAGATCTGAAATAATCATGCACATCTCTGTACAAAGTTGGTCACCAATATCCCACATCCAATATTTTCTTCTATGTGATTTTAGTTGCAAAATGACTTCCTAATGGTCCTTCATGGAATTCTTTCATCACCGTCTATGCTTTTGTAGTTGTCAAACATCTTCACAATTTGTTGTCTTGGCCCATTCTGTACAATTCACCATTTTTCAATGTGCAAGGTTTTATTTTCTTAACTAATCTTTACTTCTATTGTATAAATAATGTGCCTTCGATCTAGTTTTTTTTCAAAAATTCTTTTACGTCATTCAGCCATTTAGGCTCTATGTAAAATAAACTTGCATTTGTGGTTTGATCAGGCACACTTGTGGGTTTTGTAATATCTGGTAATCTTGAAAATGCATATGTAAGTACATGAATTTTTCCTAGCTTATACTATTGGGAAATCATATTCTAGGAACAATAACAACCATTTAGTTATTCTTGTTGAAACATGTGGTTTGTTGACCAAATAGACGAATGCCATATGATCATACCCTCCAAACGACATCACCTTCCATATAAAAGCCCCCCAGTTTGTAACAAATGTAGTCTTATATTTGTCCTCTAGAACTATAGATATTTGATGATATCCTAAATATCCATCAAAAAAAGAATATGCCTCATACCTTGTTACTATGTTTAGAACTTCATCTGTAAAAGGTAATGGGTATGGATCCTTTTTTGTGGTGGCATTTAATTTTTTAAAATCTATACAAAATTTCAATTTACCATTCTTTTTAGGTATTATCATTATAGGTGACAACCATGTAACCTCCTCTACAAATTGAATGAATCTAACTACTAACAATTTATCAATATATTGTTTGATTGCTATAGCATAGTTTGGATTTAATTTGTACCTGGCTTGATGTGTCGGTGGTATAATAGTATCCAATTCAATTTTGTGTTATGCCACTTCTGGTGGAATCCCTTTTAAATCTTTGTATGTACATGTAAAAACATCTTTGAATTCCTTCAACAATCGTTTTGTTTCCAACACTTTGCATGTCTCCAAATGTGCATTAATTTTCACATGCAAAAGCATCTTTGGGTGATATCACTAGGAATGTCACACCTTGATTTTCTTGGACCCAATGAACTTTAAAAAATCATAAGAAACATTTAAATAAATATTTTCATAAATTTTTAATGAATACATTATTAGGTTGCATAAATTTTTAATTTTCAATAATATCAAAAAAAATTGTATTTTGATGTTCCTAATCATTGCATTTAAAAAACATTTCAAAAATGTCACATTGGTTTCTTTCTTTGAACTTTTTGGTCAATAACACAAATTTGAAACATGATTTGATAATTTTCTTGAGAATTTTTTTCTTAAGGTAATTTGGAAGTCATTTTATTTTTATCTTTTTATTAAGTAATTAATTGAATAATTATAATTTAGTTATGAATTTTTAAAGTTAAGGCTATCAATTTTTGAAAGGGCACTTTTGATTAAGAATGCGAATTTTAACAATTTTTAATTTTTTAAATTCCAAAATAAACTTCAAACTATATATTAACACTTATAATTGATGAACATGAGAAACAAAATTTTATAGTTGTGAAAACATTTAAAATAAAGGGCCTAGGAAAATGATTTGGCCGTTTTTGGTTCCTTAACCATTATTTAAAATGGTTCTTAGTGGTACCACCGAAGGATTTTTTTTGCCCTCCAACTATGGTTTTGCATCAATTTCTAATTTGAGCTTCATCAACTGTTGGTCTTTAGTTAATGTCCATCAAGTTATTTGTAATTCCTATGTTTTGATTTTTGTTAGAATTTCATCCACCATAACATTGTTTGGCTGATGATTGAAGTACATTTTAAGATACACCTTATCCTCCAGAACTACTTCTAGTTCATATATGTTGTTAGTTATCTTCTACTTTGTTATTTATGCTCCTGATTTTAACTTTAAATTATTAATCTTCACATGAACATCCATGGCCTCCACATTTGTGCTTTTCATAGAATAAATTGTGTTAAGTAAATTGATTATTCCTATTGAAAACAACTCTAGCTCTGTAGTAAAGATGATATTTTCTTCTTCATATGTGATATCATTTTGATAGTTGTAGCATAGTAACATTTTTGGTTTTCTTACTTCACCTCCTTAATGCTTGGTGACTATAATTGTTTAGACTTTCCCATTGCCTTGTATGGTGACAATGTTATTCCCCCAATCATGTGCCACTTTAACATCCCTTAACCATGGTTTCCCCAACACCATGGAATAACTAGAATCTATTGCATTATTATGAAGCATAGTAAACATAGTTATGTAAGGAATGCCATAAATATATATCTTCAGATCTCTAATCAACCCCCCTTGGTTTTGTGGTTGTTTGAGTTGCCATCTTCAAATTATATGGTGTAGGTTTAGGCTTTGGAAGCCCCAACCTCAATCTCAACTATTTTGTGATGATATTAATTCCAGAACCTCCATTTAGCAACACATCCTCTATTGTTTTATTCCCAATCTGTACTTGGATAACTGCCATGTGATTATTTATTGCTACAATAGTTGTTCCTACCTCTGGTACTAAAGAACTAATTTGTTTCTTTGTGGTTGTTATGTTTAAACTTTGAGTTTTCTTTGGTTTTAACTTTTGCCAAAGATACCTTTTTAATTCAAGAGCTATTTTAAACAATTGTCCCAAATTTAAAGTATAACCTGTTTCTAGCATTTACTTACCAATGTCCAAAAAAATCTCTTCTATTGTAATCAAATTTTCTTGTGAATTCATTACCCTTTGAGATTTTTGTGATTCCACAAGAGTAATATTTGGCATACTTGGCCAGGTTGTGTTCCATCCCTCCATGGATGTGGATAGCCCTTTTGTCTGGGTCTATGTTTTCTAAATTTGTTGAATTATCTCCACCATTGATTTTTTCAACTATCCTTTTTTTTTCCAAGTTAGTAGCATTTTTTGCTCTCCTTGGTGTTCTATCCTTGAACACCTATTTTTCAATTGCCTTCTTGTTGTAACATTAACATCCACCACATTCACATTTATATTGATTGTTTATGTCTCAACAATAGGTTGAACTTCTGCTATTATCATAAATTTCCCATGAAACATCTTAATAAACTTTGGATGGTTTTTCATTTTATGTCCATTCAAACCACATATATGGCATGCATATGAAGATGTCTTCTATGGTTTTTGACTTAGTTGTGTTGCCTCTGTGGCTGCCACTATGGTCTACTCTTTATTCTTTCTGCATGTCTCCACATTGTGATTAATCATTCCACAATTTGTGCAATACTTGTTAGTCTTCCCTATATTATTCTGTGTTTTTGGTGGTGTTGCATGTTTAGTACTATGTGGTACTAAAAGTGCACTCCTTGTTTCTGTAGTAGTCATGTTTTCTTCACACAACATTATTGTTTTCTTATGTTGTTGTAGTGTTGACCTCTTCATCCTTGCAGTCGTAATTCTAAGGTATGATTATAAGCTTGCCTTAAACATAGTAACCAAGAAATTGTTTGTGGTTGGTACTTGTAAACCATGAACCAACTTATGAATCCTCTCATAGTAAACCTCCACTCTCTTAGTCTTTTCCTGCTTCATGTTCTTTAGCTCCATGTATATTTGCTTGTCACTTTGAATCTTTTGATGACATTTGCAAAATGCATGTGTAAGCTCTAAAAAAATACAGTCAAGAAATTCTAACATGTAATTGTGGCATTAATTTGATGCTATATTTCTTAGCATATAGCTAAACATATTCATGATATATTTTTCAGAAGTTTTTGCATTTGCTTTCATTACAAAATTGAACACTCTAACATGAGCATTTGGATCAACATCTTTTTTGAAGTCGAGATACTTAAAAGTTACTATATTTGGCCTAATAAAATGGCCATTTCTATGATCAGGGATTTATGTAGTTACAACATATGGTTTTCAATATCTTCTTCTTGGAATTTTAGCATTTGTATTTATGTACCTTCCAATAGCCATTGAGTTCATCAGTGGTTGATATGCAATCTTGTTCACATGAGTAATCATTATCGAATTGGTAAACACCATATGAGGTGTCCCAACAACTCCAATAGTTATTGCTAGTCCCGAACTCCAATTCAAATTCCTTCTTGTTGAGATTCTGCCCAATCCAAGACCCAAATTTGTTACAAATCCAATTAGTATTCCACCTCTAACAACATTTGTGCTAGGTGTAGCAACCATTTCCACTCTTGTGGTTGTTATGACAACATTAGGTGATTAAGTAACCTTTATTCTAGCAAGTTGTTTCTCGATTTCGGTAATTGTTGCTTTTGACACTCTTGGTAAAGTTAGATTTACTTGAATTTGATGATGCCCCATTTTGTGGTTACCCATTGGTATCCTCTATGGTGCAAAATGTGGATGTGAATACATTTATGGTACTCTTATCTTGAATTGAATGGATGGACGAATTTGTTGACTTTGTGGTCTTAATTGACCTTCCAACTCCATGCCTTTTGGACTATTATGGACTACAGGAATTCCTAGTTCCTAATCCTATGATTGATCCATTAATGTTCTTGCCACATTCTGTAACTCCACATGTCTAACAATACCTACTTTGATGTGAAAAGGCACAAAAGGACAATCCATGATTATAGGTCCTTCTTCCTCATAGAATGCACAAACTCTTGAAAGTAATCTAGCTACCTTCAAATCCATAGATTCATGATCTCATGTTTTGATTGTGTACTTTATTTTATCCAACTCTAGATTTCCTTAATGTGAGTATGATTGTGGTATTTCATCCAACACATTCACCTATGCTTTTGCATATTTAGATGATCGTAGGTAATTTTCCTCAATCTCCTCAAGCACATCAATATTGGTGTTTTTTTTCGCCTCCCAATCTTCCATTAGTTCATAATATTTTGGAGATGGAGACTAGTACACAAACTTGGATTATATACCTTTTATAATATCCCTTCTTCGACTAGTTACCAATTTTGGACTTGAGATTTCCAGTGGTTGACCAGGTACTATAAAAGCCCTTGTTTCATTTTGATCCTTGTAACTTTAAACCATAGATTGTGGCTGAAAAGTATATTGCACCCATTCATTTGGGTGAGAATTCAACTGCATCTCCCTCTTGTGGTAAAAACAACCTATGCCTTATAGGTCTTTCTTTTGTTCCCAGAATTTGTCTATCCAACATCAGATTTCAATATGGGGTTTTTATGATTCCCACATACTCCTCTCCATTTTCAAGATTATCTTTTGTTTTTTGTTTCGTAATTTAACGATTTGCTTCCAAATCCAATTGTCGTTGTAAACTTTGGGTCACCATTTGATTCATTTTGTTTCACAATCCTTCTTCTTTAGAATCTATAGATCGTTCTACAATCCTTACGATGTCAACTGCTTAGACCTTTGATGATTTTTAACATACCCATTTTAAATCTAAATTGAAAACTACATTACTATTCTGATCACCCTCATTTACAATATTAACAATGGAAAATGTAAAAAACCCTCTTGCTCTAGTAAAAAAAAAAGAAAAAATGGCTTAAAATATGGTTGCCAAATGGTAGATGTGGATTAAATCTCTACAAACCTATTCCACACTTACTATAACAACATATTTGCACTATAATATGCACACATTCACAATTCCTACATTGATTTTAAACACACCTATCTCTGTAGTTCATTAAAACACCATATTCATGGTTATTTCATATAACCAAAATCTTTACTTCAAGATACAATGTATAAAATCTAGAAACAAAATTATACTTCATTTCCTTATATTTTTGATACTACAAATAATTCACATTGTAACAATATGAATATGAAAATCATTGTAGAAGTATGTACTTCTCTTGTTTACTGAAAACTTCAATTGAAAAAATACAACAAAAAATCCCATGTTTTGTTGAAATGAAATCAAACAACAAAATTAAATATGTGGTATTTCAAAAAAAAGTCTATGGTTTCTGTTACAAAGTACTTACATCTAACATTACTCCAAAATTGTGTGTTTAAGAATGAAAATTCTTTTCCCAAAACTCCCATATTTAAGTAGTCCCCAAGTCACCATCAACATGATTCAAAACTAAACAAGAATTCAAAATTTAAACCTCCAATGTCCAATGATCAATCCCTATCCTTAATGCCTTGTTCATCCAAAATAATGTAATCAACCTACCCCCTTAATAAAAGCCTTAAAGTATACTGTAGATTTTGTGAAAACATGTAATTTAGAAATGTTATATTTGGTTTTTGGAAATGAAGTAAGTTTAAGACATTAAATTTTTAAATTTTCAAATGCATTATTTACACACTTTTGTGATGCAATTGTTTTTCATTCTTATGAAATTTACATTCTTATGATGTCAATTGAGGCTTCATAGTTTTACATTTTGATTGGAAGAGTTCTTGAACTATTTTCATGTTAAGATGTGAAAATAATTACTTTCAAATTAGAGAAGATTACTTTTGTGGTTTACTTGATTGTGCTTTCACCTTTGTGTAGGAAAAAAAAAATTCTTAAAAAAAACATTGGAGTGAAGTGTGAATTGAAAACAAGGTTAAATGTCTAATCATAAACAAATAAACATAAAAGAATTTTTAAATCTATTCATTTTCTTACAAAAATATTAAGCATGCAATAAGAATAGGGAAAAGAGGTGAAGAATAATAATTTTTTCAATGTTCATCATTAAGGGAGCTTGGGCAATCCCGAAAAGAAAAAAATGAATTAAAACATATAACTGAATGAAAATTGTTGATGCAAATAGTTTACTTATTTTTTGTATTCATCTCATAGGTTAAAAACTCCAAGAGTTAAAAAGTGTCTAGCTTAAGTAAAAAAGAAAAGTTCAAGTTGGAAGGTGCACTTTTACATAAATAACCTTGAAGTGCAAGAAATTTCAGTGCAACTAACATTTGTACAAGTGCAAAAAAGAAAATGGAAGAGCAAGTGAGAATACAAATGTTAAAAAAAGTTGGAGATGCCAAGTGTGAACACAATGAACTTGCAAGTGCAAGTGCAAAAATGTTTATGGAAGGAAAAGGAGTTTCATTGAATACCTAAGTTGTGGTAACCCAAGTGTAATAAAGTGGAAAACAATGAACAACACATCACAACATGACAAGCAACAAAATAAAGTAGTATGACAAGCAATAGAACATAACATGATGAATAGTAAAGTAAAACATGGTGAACACCCCAATGTAACATGAAAAACAATAATAAGGATCATTGAACCAAATACAATAGAACATAATATAATGAACAACAAATTGTAACACAATGAGGAATATAGTAGAATTGTCACAAATGACATTCTCAACATTGTCACAAACATCACCATTGTTAAGATCATCGTAATCATCATAATGGATGAATTTCATCCATCATTGTCCACTTTTCATCCATGATGGATAAGTTCATCCACCATTATCCACTTTTCATCCATAATCAATAATTATTTATAGTTTATTTATAGTTTTAAAAAGTTGTCAAGAAGGTTCCTTGGATGGTGGGCACATGAAAGTTCCATGGAAACTTCTTTAAATTAGGTTTTCAAAAAGGTCTAAATAAAGGTAGGACCCCCTATTACTTTCAATTTGCTCAACACCATTTTGAAGTATGATTTTGCACCATAACCTTGTTTGTTTTATTTAATGTTCATGCTTTCATATATTATCATAATAAAATTTTCTTTAAACAAGTTTTTGCCTTGCACGTTTTGTGTTCTTATTTATTATTTTGATTTTCTATGTTTGGATTTAGATTTAGGCCTCCTTTTGCCATAGTTTATCTTGGTCTTTGTGTACCTTGAAAATCCTTTGCTTTCAAAATTTGTATGCTTGTGACAAGATCACAATGAACACCCCAATGCAACATGATGAACAATAGAGCAAAACACCATGAAAAATAAAATGTAACATGATGAGCAACAAAGTAGAATTTGACAAACACCCATTACACCAAAAAGATGAATCTATGATTACATCTATGACTACATTTACATACAATGATTCATGTGAAATTCATGATCAAAACTACATAGTTGAATGAAACATGCCATTTTTACAATGTGATAAATGAATAAGTCAACATGTCCAATGACATTGCTAACTTTTATAGTTTAAAATGTTATAATTATTATGTTTATTATTTCTTAATTATAAAGTTTGGCCATGTTAATGGACACATTGATGTAGTCACGTATGCCATGGTTAAAGCAACATGTTTCATTCAACTACCATATTACATTTTCAGGTTTGATGGCAATTAAATTATTTTTGGAAATATCAAATTTCATAAAAAAGTTCTATTTGAAATGTCAAATTTTAAAGAATTTACAAAGAAGAGTAAAATATAAAAATTGATGAAAACCTATGAATTCTTGATTCATGCCGATCCCCCATTTTTGTAAAAAAATAAAACAACGAATGTTGTAATTTTAGTCTCATTAGGTTATGAAACTTGGTTTATAGTTGGAAGAAAACTTGCCAAAGAAGTTGATTATATTTATTGCCAAAATTCCATAATTTTTTTTCTATTATTGATGTGGATTTTGAAAAAGAAAATAAATATTCAACAACTAAATGCTAAACTTGAAAATGTATTTATATTTTAATACACTTGGAAATTTGAATAATTATTTGTGAATTTCTTGAAGTTGAGGTTTCATTTTTAAATTTTGGCTATTATGGTCAAATGTAAGCAATATGACAAAATTTGAAGTCTCGATTGAATGTAATCATGTGGTCTTAATATGATGATCCCTACATGAGTAAAAACTCTTTGTCATGTAGTATTAATGGTAATTAGGGGTGACTAACTATGTGCAATGGAAATTACAACTTACTTCCATTATTTTCCAAATGACATGTAAAGAAATATAAAGTCCAATTTATTATAAAATAGTGAATATTATAATTTAGTTAAATGTAAATAGGGTTCTTAGAAATTGGATTATGAAAATATATTTTAAATAATTTTAATTTTAATAAATATTTCTTTAATATTCAATTATTTCATAACATACTGAAAAATGATTACTTTTAAAAATATGCATAACAAAATGACACACATGATTACATGATTAAAATTGGGACATGGTCATGAAATATTTTAATCATGGATGCTAGGTTTTTAAGTCATGACAAGAGCAAACACAATAAACAACAAAACAACATGATGTGTAGCAAAGTGGAACATGACATGTATCAAATTATAACATGACAAACAATATAATCACAAGCCAAAACACAAAACAAAAAGAACAAATGTAAAGCAAAATTAAACAAGTAAATTGTTTGAAAATGTTGGGAAAATCAATAAAAAAAAATAATGTTGGAGCAATGGTTTCACTTTCCTTTTAAAAAAAGTGAATAGGTTGTTTAGGAGGTGTTAGGGGTCATAATTGAAACCCTAACCCTTAATCCTAATCACAATCTAATTAACCAAATTCATAATTGTTGATAATGTATGGGTTTAAACATCACTATGAAAAAAAAGGTTGTTTTGCAACCGACCTTGCAACTCAATTTTTGAATTACAACAAACACTTGCAACTCACTGTATTTATACACCATGAATTCTAATGGACAAGTTGCATAAGTTGCAAAGTTGCAATTCACCATATATACGATGCAACTCATTGCAACTCAATTACAATTCAATCAAAACAACTCATTTTCAATTACTATTCAACTCCATTATAACTACACCCATGATGTCATGTTGACATCATTAATTGTCATCCATTTATTAAAATCTGACACGTGGCATTATGAAGATTTTTGGACATAAAATTTTAAAAATATTGATCTCCATTGTCCATTATGATTATTAATGATGGTCTAAGATTGCGACACATGGCATTATAAAAAATTACCACATGGCATATTAATTGTATTTTGGAAAAAAATAAAAAATAAAAAATTAGTAGCTAGGTAGTTCATACATAACCATAGGTGGGTAAGTTGGTAGGTTTTAAGACCTATGTACCTACATATTTACTTAGGACCTACATACTTACCTACCTAACTACCTAGGTAGGTAGAAAAATAGGACCTACTTACTTACCTAGGTAGTTAAGTAGGTAGGAAAACATAAGATTAAATGCACTAAAAACTAGCCATGAAATTTTATTTTTATTTTATGTTTTGCCTTTAGGTTAAGCTTTTTTCAATTCATCCCAAAATGGCACATGTATTTTAATGTGAGAACATAAGAAAACAAACCTTCTTTATATAGTTTGTAACATGGGATTTGAAAACAAAACATATGGGTTAAATCTTTTAATTGTTCATTAGTTGCAATTGAATTACAACTATAACATTTAAACGTTCAAGGCAAGCCACATCCAAGGGGAAGGTTCCATTGTTTTTGGCATTTAAACAAAATTTGAACCCCTCCTATTGATGCATCATAAAAAATGGAATAAATTTGAGAAAATTATGGCCCCTCAAAATAGAGGGGTCAAGAATTCAAAAAACAAACCACTAAATGTTATAAAGGCTGGTTCCCAAACACCCACAAAATTCCTTGTATATTGTTTTGTTGTTATTAGAGTTCAAAGATAATTTGTAGAATTTTAGGTGGCATTCCTATAGCACTTTAAATCGTTTAAAATGAATAAGAAATAAGAAAGTTATTAGGTTTGAAAGTAGGAATGGTTCAAAGAAAAAAAAAGAAAAAAAAGATGTTTTGTAAATTGGAAAGTTTATTTATTGTCTTGTCATTTTTTCATTACTCATTTTCCCTTTGCACTTCAAAAATGATTTCTAGAATTTGAGATAACACTCCCATAACATTTTAAATCACTCAAAATGAAACACATATGATGAAGATATAAGTAATTGATGAATATATATCCTTATTAAGTTATAAGTAGTTGTTTTATAATCATAACATAGTTGAACAATAATACTTTAGTAGTGGCACACTAATGGCCATACTAATCATATCAATGAGAATCATAATCGAAAACTAATTGCAAATGTATCCCATAATGGGTGGTGGAGATGTGGACACATGGCATAATCACATGTATGTACATTATACACTAGTTGCAACGTAGTTGTTGTTTTAGTGACACATTTATAATATTTAATAAATGATGAATATAAGTAATTGATGAATATATATCCTTATTAAGTTATAAGTAGTTGTTTTATAATCATAAGTATTAGGTATTTTATCATGTTAATATGTCATATTTTTTTAATTAATTAATTAATTAAGTAGCTAGGTAATAGGTATTAGGTAGTATGCAAGTCTAATTAATAGTAGGTAATTCATTGTGTTGAATGAAATAATGTTATGTTTATTTAATTAATTAGGCTATGTAATTTATTTATTAAATAGGTTAGGGTTTAGGTAGTTGGTGTAATTAATTAATTAAGTAGGTCATGCAATTAATTTATTAAATAGGTAATAAATAGGATAGATATTAGGTAGTAAGTAATTAATAGGTCATATGTATGTGAGTCAAGTAGTAGGTACTTTAACATATTGATATGTGATATTTTTTGAATTAATTATTTAATAAGGTAGGAAATGTAATTTACTTATTGAATAGGCTAGGTAGTAGGAGTAGTTTATGGCCCATTTACAAACATTATATAATGAATAAATTATATATCATACATCTAAATTACGTTTTGTTAGTACAATTATGATTTATTATAATCAAAAGTATATATTATAATTTCTTAAATCAAATAGAGGTTTAAAATGTGAAAAAAAATTATTGTTTTTTACATACAATTTTATCATAATTTTAAGTAAAACTTAAGATACTATATGTGCAAATGTAACATAATTTATAGTTGCATATAGGCAATTAACTATATGGTGTTAATTAATATTTAGAAAATAAAATTGATTATAGATTAATCTTTTACATTAGAAATAATATGGTGAATATAAAAGCTTTTATTATATTTCAATTATAATTTATATATAATCCATTTATAAAGATTAAATGTGAATAAATTATACATCGCACATTTAAATTAGATTCTATAGGTAAAATTATGATATATCAAAAAAAAATGTATAATATAATTTTTAGAATCAAATGAAGGTTTAAAATATGAAAGATATATTTTAATTTATCATTATATTATGCATTTATAAACCATGTGATTGAACTTTATTTTTTCATGGAATGGTTGTTGAATTATATTCAATAAAAAAATTCATATACATATTTCAAATCACTTTATATTTTTAAGAAGGAAAAAATACATTTGTGTAATTAATGATAAAACCTTATGTTTAAACTTCAATTTTGTCATTTGGACAAACTTTTAATAAGATATCAAAGATGGAAAATGATGTTTTATGTAATGTTTTAAATGAAATAGGGTAAATAGATTCATGCACATTAATTTTTTGTCACAACAGGCGGCTTGGTGGTAATGGAGTTGATTTACATCCTTGGAATTCAAGGATCAATTTCCATAAATGACATGGGTTGTGGTCAACAATGGGACATTGACCAAATATTCTCTACCTAGTAGTCAACTTAAGTTAAGTGAGCTTAGGTAGGCACAATAGGTGGCCTACCTAGTAACCCAAGTTAGTTTTAAAAACCTAGCCTATGTAATGACACGTGTCAACATGGTACAAGTTGAATTTAATGAAATTAACAATAATATATGAATATATCTTTAAAATATTTTAATAAATAAATAATATAAATTAAATAAATATAAATGATGTGATTACAAAGCTTAATTGTAAAATTAATCACAAGTTGACGATGTTGTGTAAGCTTGATTTGGATGGATGAAAAGTTCATGTCAATCGCATATTTATGCAATTACCATTGTAATTTGGCGCCACATATTATCTTTTGCGACAAAATTTTTATGCAACTTGTCCAAGGTGATTAAACCTTGTAACAAGTGCATGTGATAATTATGATTAAATCAGTTTATAATCAATTTCAACTTTTATAAATAAACTTATGTCTTAATTAGTGACTTTTTATATTATTTGGTCATGGGTGTAAACTTGATATAAGGAACCATTCCAAAACATGACCATTATTTAATTTCCATTGAGGGGTACATTTAAGTTAAAAGAAACCAATGTTGTGCGGTTTTAAATCGGCGCCTACAACTATCACCATCATCACACTTACAACACATAACATAGAAATACCTTGAATGATACACCACATCCAAACATGTGTTTCTTGAGTTATATAATTTTATTTGATTCATGATTTTGTTACTTCTATCACAACAACACATTTTGGGTTTTACAACCGGTTAATGAAATGACTATTTTTTTTTTTTTACTATAATTGTAATTACAAGTTCATGTTAATGATTACATAGTTATGAAAGACATTGTGGTGCCACATGGCACTATGGTTTTGTGATTATAGTCAATATCATAACTTGATGGTTTTTACACAAATATCAAAATTATCAAAAATATATTTTTAATGTATTTTTAATCATCCAAAAATAAGTAATAACAAAATTCCATTGATTTTTACAACTTTTGCTGAATAATAACAACTTATGGTCGTGTGATGTTAACGTGACATGCCACACAACAATGAAATTGACTAGTAGTCACAACATCTCATGACTTGTGACACTAACTTCACATAATGATTCATGTCATTGATTTGATTAATTAATCTTGTTTATTAGCTAGTTGAAAATATTGTTATCCTTTGCAATTAATAACAATTCGGTCTTCCATGATAATGACATAGCATGCCATTTGGCAACAAGGTGTCACAATTTTCATGGCAATCCATGATTTTTTGTGACACCATGAGTTTTTGTGTGTTTTGAATTCACATGCATGTGTACGTGTATTAAATAATCTATTGTTAACTTGTAATTATGATTACAATATTAATAGTCGTTTTGAAAAAGGTGACACATAACTCCTTGATTTTGTAATTATTTAACACACTAGCTTATGTTAACATACCTATTAAATTAACCTATGTGTATAGGCTGCTTACTAAAAACTTATTTCATAATACAGGCTATCGTGTAAGTTACTTAACTAAACACAAGAAATTTACTACATTTAATGTGTTTAAATATTCCTAGAATAGGTTACTCTACTAATATATTAACTTAGGTAGGCTTGCCTAGTTTCTTAGCTTTTAGGTCTTTTGCCAAGTCAACCTAAGTAACATCATTACAAAATATTTTATTAAGTTTGTAACCACCTCAAATTTATACAATTAAATGTGACTATGATGTGACTAGATGTGATTAAATTATCTTAGGTTTCTTTTTAGTCTAAGAATGCTTAAGTTAACCTAAGCTAGGTTAATAAATAATATAGGTTGACAAATTAGTTCATTTTAAATCAACCTACGGAAGTGTAGGTCTAGGCTAGGTTGGTAGTTAGTAGGTAGGTTGACCTAGGTCAATTTAGGGTGGCCAAGGTTAATTCAAAGCTAAAAATTTTGAGCTTTATAAGTTTGTATTAAATATAATTAGTACAAAAAAAATGTGGTAGTGTAATGGATGAAAACTTGAACCCCAAAGTGAAGGTGAGGGGTTCAAGTTTTCACTCTTGGAACCTATGATACTTAGGCCATTTGGCTTAGGTTAAGTAGCTTAATCTAGGCTTCTTGGGCTAGGAATCCGATGTTTGTTTTTAATCTAGGCCACCTAGTTTAAGTTGCTTAACATAGGTAATTAACCTAGCTAGGTTGATTTTTGGCTAGGTTGTTTAGCCTAGCTAGGTTAGGCTAGGTTGACTTTTGGTTACACTAGCTACATGGGCTACATTAGGTTGACGTTTGGTCATGTGCAATGATTCATAACATGTTTGTAGATTTTTAACACATGTCATTCATCCATCAAGGCATTTTTTGTAACACTTAGTCGAATAAAACCACTAAGTTGAGATGACATGCACTTTACACGTCTTACCATGGTTAATGATGACATGGAATGTCATTATTATAAGAAAAGTTTAAAATTCTAGTCGTTAAAACGATCAAGCTTTGCAACTGAACGTCCTTTGCAATTAAATGGGTGAAACAACATGGGTTTAGTAACTCGCAAGTCACTAATTGCATATGTTGTTTTTGACTAGTATGTAATTATAAAGGCTAATTGCAAAACCCAAAATGTGTTGTGTATGTTTTGAGCTTGGATTCTTACTTGTTGTAGGTGAGTCATATTTTGAATCACTAATTTAAAGCGATTTAAAAACACACAAGTTGGGATTATATCCCATGACAAATATTTGAAACCCCATTCACACTTAAATTGGTTAAAAATTACCTAATTAATTTAACTAACCCAATTTATCCCTAACTAACTGGGACCTAACTAAACAATTAAACTAACACACTTGACACTAATAAACATGTAATTCATGAACGCATAAGCATGCTAAAGTAGGCCAATTGGTGATCCTTGTTCAAAAAATAAAAGTATGTGAAAAATAAAGTTTGCATTTTTGAACTTTAAGGCTTTTAGTGATGTTACAAATTTTGGAATGTACTTGTTATATTAAATAAACCATATATGATCATATTTCATGTATTCTATTACTTTCATCATTTTATTTATTTATTGCAAGTAATGTTTAATACTTTTTCAAAATCAAACTATTCAAATGTTGTGATATTGATGTTTGAGTTATCATGCATATTGATATATATTTTTTGAAACTTGAATATTTCAATTATGATAATGTGAAGCCTCTAAAAATTAGTTTTCCAAATTAATAGAATTATGCGTCTAAAACATGAATTTTTATATGAACCCAAACATTAATACTTGCATATAATATGTCAAAACAATCCTCCAATAGTTTGAAAGTAGCACATATGAATTTTTTGGTCAAATAATAATTAGTTAATATACTTTTACATTACTTTGTGCAATATGGGACAACAACATAAATTTGGAAAGTAGAGTGAAAGTAGGTTGAAAAAAATAGAAACACAAAATCTTAAGCTTTAATAAACATATCCATACCATCCTACATACACTCATGTAATTTTTTAATATGTTTTTAAAGATTAGGTTTTACTTTCTATGCTTCAAAGTTGACAATTTTGTGTATTCTACTTGCAACCTATACTTTTTTCGCCTATTTTTGTATGCTTGCAACATTTGGTTTTTCATGTTTTAGTGATAAAAATTGTATTAATGTTGTAAACTTGTTTAATGTGTTAACAATGTTTCAAAGATTTTATGGAAACATGTGAAATGATTTGGAATGAATTTAATGCAAATAAAGTTTTCAAATAGATTCTTCAAACATTGTAACCAATGTTTTTCACTACTTAATGTATTTTTAAATGATTACCAAAAGATTTGAAAATGAAATGTTTTTGGGGAGATTTTTCAAACACGTCTTTACATAATAATATAGCACAACATCTTTTTGGGTTATATGAAATTTTAAATATTTTTTTGCCAATTTAAAAAATATATTCTTAAGACTTTCCAAGAATATTTTGGAAAAAAAATCATTAAAGGTGTAGCATTGGCTCCCATGATTAGCTTGAATGGACTTAGAGCTAAGATGGTACTTATGTCATGTTGAATTAATTTGTACAACAATGTTTTGGAACCAGTAGGAATTCATAGTTTAAATATGGTGATCTGTGATTTTTTCCCTCAAAATGGCAAGTTTTGTATTTTTTTCCAGAAAAAACCTTTGTACAATTTGCACTAGGTTTATTTTGTCACCACAATGTGAAAATCCACCCAAAAAGAAATACTAATCACTAGTGCTTTTAAGTTTTTTTTGTTTTTAAAAGACATAAATGTTGTTGAAATGATAATTTGAAAATGACATTTTTATGGTAAATGTTTTTATATACACCTTTATATTATAGTATAAATGCAAGAACTTTTTGGGTCATAAAAATGCAAAGAAATAAAAATCAATTTTAAATTATGATTTAAAAAAAAATGTTTTTAAAATTCCTAATCCTATGTTTTTGTGGCTTTTAATACTATGATTGTATTTTTAGCTAACTGATTGATAACTGTCAATTTGAAATATTGGCAATTATTCAAATATTTAAACATTGCTAGTTATATATATTGATAATCAGATATATAATTGATGAGTATATTGTAAAAACATTTCTTCATAATTGTTCAACATCAATTTAAATATACATCAAAACTAATCAAATCATAATTGTCCATGTCCCATTGTGGCACATAATGGCCATAGGATTAACCAAATAGCTACATTGTTTACAATAAAAAGTTGCCTAGAAGTTACATGGGCCACCATAGGATGAAATAAAAAATACAAATAAATAATTTTGTCCTATGGTAAAGTTAAATTGTGTTGAACCAATAAGCATTTAGAATCAAATGGATTACGATTGGTAATTTTTTGGAATCAAAGACTTTGGTTTTATTTTAATTTTACCTTGTAACAAATGTTGTTCATTATTACTAAATCAAAAGAATCGTGGGTGATTAGACCAAATGTTTCAAAATAAAAATTAACATGTATGAACACATATTCATGAGTTTATTTGATTCATTCCACTTTTCGACTTGGGACTATTACCTATTATGCAAATATTTGGAATTTAAACCTTGTATGTACTTGTGCCAAGTGTTTTCAATTGTGTGATGTTGCCGCATTTGCTATCATCCACAAGGGGATTTAGTTAAGTTTGACTACAAAGTAAAATAAAGAATGGAAAAATCTCAAAATCTTGCTATAGTCTAGTGACTTGCTATAACATAGTATTGTCTAAACCTACAACTTATTTATAATAAGCCTACATTTTTAGTGAAAAATTTACAAATATTTTTAGTTTTCCTTTGGCACATGTTGAAAATAGTCTCTTGGAATTCACAAGGATGTGAAATTTCAAACCCAAAAAAAGGTTGCTTGTGACATGCAATTTTCACAATTGAAAACGATTCAATGTTGAATCTAAAGGTGGTACCTTTTCAAATGAATAAACTTAAGTTTCTTTAATCCTTTAAATTGCAAATATGAATTCATGATGCAAAAATATTTACATACTTGAAAAGGATTTTTTTTTTAATGCACAATCTAATGAACATTTCATGTTGTAGGGCAAAAAATGGTAAAGTAGACTTTGAAATTATCTTGCAACATAAAATGGAAAATGGCCATCAAGTACACCTTGGTAAATTGAATTTAAAATATAATTTATTTTAATTTCTAATTATATGAATTAAAAAAAAATTCAACTATATTTTAAAACCGCATGTTTAAAATATGTTTGTATATATTCATAAAAATTCAAATAGATGTCACACCTTACAAAGTAGATTAAAATTCAAGCACAAGTAGATTTAATATTGGATTCATCCTATTTTTAAATCAATGGCATGCTGAATATACTAATGGACTTTCAAATTTTTGATAGTAAAATCAAAATATATTTAACTTCTAAATTTGTAGAAGTAAGAATGAACACAATATTAACTTATTAGTTTCATTCCTATTTCTTCCTTACTTTTATTATACTAAAGTCTTTTAAAATTTTATATTCAACTCATCAAAATTCAATGGAAGCATGGAGGCTTCCATAATGAGATTTTAAAAAAGGTTTGAATCTATTTTCTTATGTTTATGTTGAAAATTTGCCATGTTTAAAATTTGGATTTGGGGGGACATATTTTTTGGTCCACTTTACCATGCTTTGACCTTATGTGAAATGTATTTAATATGAAATTGATTTGGAATTTTTTATAAAGTTCTAATTAATATAATTTAATTGATGTTTTTTCAACACAATGTTAAGACGTTAAGCATTAATTGAAGCAATATGTACTATTTTTTTTGCAAGATGTTCAATTGGAGATTTTGTCAACTCTTTCATGTCTATTGTTTAGTTCTTCTATTCAAATGAAATCATGTTATGTGAAGGTTTATATTTTATAAGGTGTACCAAAATCTTGTCACAACATCATTTTTTATTTATTTTTATCTAGTCTTTTTTTACCATATAAAAACACATTTATGAATCCTTATGACAAAATCTAGAATTGTAGTGGTCTAAAATATGATCTTTTTGAAATATTTGACAACTTTTGACTCCTATTACTTTTTATGGGGATCAAAATATAAGATAAAAATGAATTACAACAAGGACTAGGTCCTTTTCGTCCTATGTGGTACACCTTAAAAGATTTTCACATGTGAATTGAACGTCTAGTACATATTTGAAAGTTTGGAATTTCAAAGTTGGCCCCATTTTTGAAGATTGAAAATTTTCATGCAATAAATAAAAGAAAATCAAATATGTGGTTTGGGTGCAAATATAGTAATAGGAGCCACCCAGTCCAAGGCTAGAATCTTTTTTATGTAACACTCATGTAGTTTCCCAAAACTAGATGGAAACAAATAAAATGTTTCATGTGTTTAATGTGAACTAATATTGTGTACATTGATTTTGCCCGCACATGAGTAAAGTTCACAGCTTTTTATTTATTTATAACAATAAAACTTAACTATTATAAATTGAAAACTCTAAAAAGGGATTGGAATATAATTTAGAGACTCTTTGTTATTTTTGTGTTTGGGATTATGTTCAAACTGATCATGTTTTAACTTGGCACAGATGTTGGGGTTCATGATAGTAGCCTCTCCATGATTCCCCCCATGTGAAGCCATTTTCATCAAGTGCTATCAAAACTTCATTGAAACTTCTTTGTACCTTGTTCCTCCCCATGCTACCACTTTCCCTTTACACCAACTCTTGCACATGGCCCATGCCTTGGTAATGAGCAGAAGCCGCAAGGGTCGCACTCAAATGATCATTAAAGTAAAAAATTTCCCTAAAGCATGATGAAGTTTGTCTGCATTTTCCCCCATGCTTTGGTTCCCATGGGACACATAATTAGGTCACATGCCACCTAAGTACAAGAAGGCAAAATAAAAAGAGCCTTAGAAGCCTTAGAAAAATCTTAGAACCATGAGGTGTTTCAAATCAAGAAGGGGCTTTGCAAGGCTAAAAGGGGACAGGGGAGCTATAAAAATTGAAGTTTTCAATCCCTCTTAAGTTGCAAATTAGTTTCATACAAACCATTAAAATATTGAGCCCTTCAAATCAGCTTTGAAGGTTGTAATGCCCTTTCCCTTGCAAATTCATATAATATGAAAAATTAGATACTTTGGAGTCCTGAAAGATGAGAGGCATATTTTTCAGAAGGACTTAGTCAAAACCCACCTCACATACAAAAGGCCAATGGAAAACAAATGGAAAACCAATGTGAGTATATAGAAAGTCCAAACCACCATTCACCCTTAAACATTGCACCTTCACATATACCTTAGGCTATTGCTTGTAGATACATTGAAAACTGCAAGGGGTCTACACGGGTTTGACAATTTTTTTTAATCTCATAGGCCTCCTGCCCTGGCCACCTTTAGGCAAGCCTAGACCCACCGCCCTACTAATAGGTCTTTAGGTCAACTCTATGAGTTTGATTCTTTTGCCTAATCCAATTCGGAACATGATAGAAAGCTATTATTGGAGTGTGCAGCACTCCACGAAGTTCACTGATATAGGAATCCCCACATTTAGAGAGTTCTCCTCAAACCAAATTCCCAATTTAACAACGAATACACAATTCAGGCAATTCCAGGCAACTTCAGGCAATGTTTACCTCTCATAGTCTCAAGTACACAACTGCAAGCAAAGCTCCTCCAAGCAAACATGGAGGAAGTCATTGAATCTAAGCTAAGCCTAACAAAACTTGCCTATTTGTGGTTGTTCTTCTCCCAAGTTGAGAATTCCTTTATGAAATATCTTGTGGCAATGTGAGTGGTCCAATCAAGTTCCAAAGCATTTTGTTGATTAGTGCTTGTCTTGCTGATTATTCTTTTGTGCGTTTTCCTATTTCTGTGATATTTTCCTGGTCCTCTAGGCTCAAAGGCTCAAGGCCCAAGGGGCAGACCTAGTTGCAAGTACGGATGAATTTGATTTCACAACCATAACAAAGACTATTCCAATGAGGCTGGAACCATGTTCGGGGATGACCATAGGTGTACTTACACTTGGAGTATTTTGATCAGGGGGATTGACTATTTGATTAATAGTTTTTCTTTGGATTGTTAAAATTTGTTGGGATTGTTTACATGTGTGTGAAATCCTCGCAGCTTATTAATTGTTTTAGAAGGACAACATCTAGAGGATGACAGACACAGAAGTTGTTTCCAAAGAGAATGCAATATTGGTTCATCCATTCCTATTGCTATTTCAATTTGCAAATTACCTATAATTGATGTTCAGCACTAATGAATTCTTAAGAGCCCAGTCAAATACACCCAATAAAAAAATTAAAAAGCTAGAAAATTTCTCAAAATCTTAGAAAATTGAACCCAGTTCAAAACACAAGAAAACTTTGAAAGTTTCAGTAGGACTTAACATATTTTTAGACTATTGTTAGATTGAGGCTGCCTGGATTCCTTTTTTTTTCCAAAAGATAAAATTATTTCAAAAGATTTGCTGAAAATGAGTGGTAGGTGCTGTATATAGGGCATAGTCTACTAGACTGTAGTGATGATGGGTTTAAAAGTACATAATTAGACCATTAAAGAAGCATGGGTACACCAATTGCAGAAGAGACAAGAGTTTTATGACTATCTTCGTTGTAGAGATACATAAATTACATGTTCTTGCTGGCAAAGATCATCATGGCATCCATATACCCTGATGACTTGCTGTAAACTTTTAGTCCTTTGAAATTAGGATCCTTGTTATTTAAAACTAGGTTACAACTGTTATGGTGTTCATTAGTAATGCCCTATAATATGCTTATGTTTAGTTATTTTGCCAGATGGGAGGATTCCAGATCATGTAGAAAAAAAAAGAAGTCATCATTACTATCGACTTTATAATCTTTAAGTTAGAAGATAAAAATATTGCATTCTATATCTTGAAAAGTTGAAAACACATGCTTGGCAAAAGAACTATAGAAGAGGTCAGTGCATAGAATGTCAAACTAGAAGCTGTTTCCTTATAACCCAGTAGCTCCTGCATTTTCCACAAAGTGTAAACTTTAAACAAAGTGTACCAAGTGTTCCAAAAATATACGGAAAATGATTCTCTTGTAGTCCTCTTCAGGCACCTAGGAGTTAAAGTTACATAGGGGATGTCATTAAGATTCTCAAGGTCATGATGCTGATGTTTGCCAGGGCTATGCAGCCCCCAGATTGGTTTCATTATATATTTCGTGGGTTGTAAGTGGAATTCTTTTGTGGGTGCCAGTTCAGATGTCAGAACTGGCTAGAAAAATATTAACAATTTGGATAAAATATTCATGGGATGAAAGACTCCATAAGTTCATTTACTGGTGGGAATCCTTACAAGGGAATAGAGGCAGGTGGCAAACTGGATAATACCGCGGCACCAGTGGGAGTACAGACATGAAAGATGTATGGAAACTTCAGCCTTTCGCTTCCATATTCCCAGTGTACTTGCAAGCACTTGGGAAAATCAGTGCTCCTGTCCCTTGTAAAGTTCAATCCCTGTTTTGAGGCTAAACTTTGGAAGGGACAGGAGCAGTGATTTTTTTGGTGGCAAATTTTCTCCTTTTCTTGATTTAAAAAAAAAAAAGACTACTCTGTCACCAATTCCCTGTTTTTTAAGAACGATTGGTCAAAAAATGATAAAATTTTCTAAAATTTAACTAAAATTCTTCACAGCTCCCTACACAATGAAAGCTTGCTTCATATTTTTCTACTTTCATATTTTGAATATTTCCAAATTTGGCTAAATATTCTCACAGTGATCCACTCCAGCAACATAACAAAATTGAAACAAACCTGGGAGGACTCTATATTCAATACTTGTCCACTAGAATTGAGACCGAGTGTTGCAAATTGGAGAGTATAGCTGGCTCCAGATAATGAAAAGTCTGGGCAGTAACGCAGGACTGATTAATTTCTCCTATTTGTAGGTGAGAGAAAAAAAAAGGGAATAAGCAAGAGTGACCCATTCCTATAACTTGGCCCACTTGTCCTTACCCGACAGTCGTGGAAAGACCCTTCAAGATAAACCTTCCATCAATACCTTTTTTATAGCGGTGTTTCAGGCGCCTGGGAAAGAATTGGCGTATAGCACATTTCTGTAGCTGTAAAGCGGTAACATGTAATATAAAAAGCAAAACTACAGAAAAGATAGGTAGGTAGCAGGGATAACAGATATCATCCCTTTACTTTGTTTTCAGAATCTACTCTGTACGGGTGGTGCCAAGGACAGATACCCTACGAGTATACAGATCTGGCCATAACGTCGCACCCAGGCACAAGTTTCTGATAGACAGCAAGAGTAATTGTTAAATACTGTATATTGATAGTGTGTACTAATCACATTAAGAGCAAATAGCACAGTGTGTAACTGTGGTCATAGCAGCCTAATGGAAAGAGAGCCTTGAGTAATTGTTAAATACTGTATACTGAGCAACAGCGATCATAGCAGCCTAATGAAAAAAGAGCTTTGAGTAATTGTTATACTGATAGTGCATACTAATCACACAAAGAGCGAATGGCACACTGTGTGTAACTGTGATCACAGCAGCCTAATGGAAAGAGAGCCTTGAGTAATTGTTGATTACTGTGTACTGATGGTGAGTACTAATCACATAAAGAGCGAACAACACACTGTGTGTAACTGTGATCACAGCAGCCTAATGGAAAGAGAGCCTTGGGTAATTGTTACATACTGTACACTGATAGTGAGTACTAATCACATAAAGAGCTAATAGCACACTGGGAACCTCCCATCATAGCAGCCTAATGGAAAGAGACCCTTGCTGCTTGACGAAAATTGCAATATGTGAGCTGGTCATAAGTTATGAGGTTTTGTCTGCTTTAATTTATGATAGTTGGCATTCAGTTGGACAACTTTTGCGGGCAATAATGAAACTGCGTGCCTGCAATCGGCTTTCTGACAAGTGTGAAATTAGAAGATCTCAAGTCCTGTCAAATCACTAAATTCTGATGTTCTTCACTGAAATAAAATTGGCGAAGAGGTCATTCTTTTGATTTTCTTTAATTGAATAAAACTGGCCAAGATGTCAGACTCTTCTGATGCTCTTAATTGAATCATACTGGTGAACTGCTTACCCATTAACTGTTACTAGTAATTTGCAGAGGGTAAGGGTCAACAATTAATATGCCTTTCTGCCACTACTACCCCTAGTACACGACTATAACATTAGTCTATTCCGGTTGATGGAATAACTTACAAAATTGTACCTCTCAAGGCACAATTGGCAACATTGGGGTGGGGGGTACGGGGAGGGAATAGTCCAGGTGCAGCTTGAAATCTGTCAGGTCTGCAGTTTGCAGTCTGAGTTAGGATCAAGACCAAAAGCTTTGCCCACTAGTGTGCAGCGGCGCCATTTATCTTGTGCAGCAAATTAATAGTCCGGATTACAAAATACACACACAAGAACAGGACATCTGATGGTGGCTTCTGGAATGCTGAATGTTCACATTACATTCCTGTAAATTGTTTTCCGTTGACAAGAGTCTAATTACGTCATTTCGAAGAATCTAGTTGATGTGAAACTCTATGTGACAATATCTGCATAAAGTCTGGTGGAGTCTCCTAGGTGGAACTATCTTCCATCCTTTCGTGCAGCCTCTTGCGCCTGCTGTAACTGAACAAGCTCCTCCTGGCCAGCAGCAACATTGAGAAAAGCATTTCTGAAATCCCCAGTCTCCATCTTCCGGTCCTTCACCTGGACATGGGCAAGGGTGCTAGACATAAGTATATTGAATTGACCACACACTCAGTCACACTTTGAATCTAGGATCAAGTGAAGAAAAGAGATGGACGCTTGCAAAGCACGAGTTAAACACTATACATCTGTGATCATCACATACTAGTCAATCCAATTGTGATTACTATTCTCGAATGAGGGAGAATAATGAACCCTGAGTGATAATGCTACATAGTTGGCTGCAAAGAAGGGCATCACGTGTTACACGCCTAGAACGAATACATGAAATCCGGTGCAAATCAGCTCTAGTGCGATCTAGATCTAAATATCACTGCTAAGTTACTGGGAAGGATAGGTATCCACCTCGATCACGATATTATTGACAATGATATTCTGCGCGGAAACATGGTTGGCATTCAGGACGTCGAGGCCAAGGAGCTCCAGAGCTTGTACCAGCCGCAGAAGTACGCCTGGGCTTCTTTGGCAAGTTGCACGCAGATGGTATGTATGATCGTCCAGTCTTTCAAGTTCCACCTGAGACCAGCCAGCAGTTACAGTTTAAAACTTTCGTACTATATATAAGCTGCTAGTTCCACTACTGCTCTGAATGCGAAGGAATGTTGAGCAGTGTCTTATTCATAATGCCAACAACACAAGTAGAGACTGATTATCTCTCCACCCTGAAAGCACTGCTTGAGCTATTGCTAAACCCCCCTACAAAACTTCCTCCGAACCTGGATGGCAAGCTTGCATCCGTCTCGCGGGATTCTTACAGTTTACGAAACCTGAACTAATTTTTCCTTTGTATTTGGAGGTTCTTACCAAGCACAACTTTCGTCTTAGATAACGAGACACAGCTTACGAAGCATAAACTTAGTCCTAGATAACGACGTACACATTCCCAAGCATAACCTTCTTGCACAATTTCAAAGTAAATAAGGTTTTTAAACATATGAAGGAAATGACTTACATCGAGAAGCGTTTCGGCCAATTTTGCTGCGGACAGGGCTTGAATTGTACTGAGGGAAGTCAATTTTTTTCTGGTAACTCTTGTGCCGTTCTTAAGATCACTAGTCGTGTGAGCAGCAGCGTCGGTAGCTTCAGAACTCCCTCCGTTGATTATCGTGTGACTGGAATTATTCACAGTTGAACCCAAATCGACATGATTGATTAAACCTCGAGTGTGTGTGCTGCCTGCAGCTGAGGCTGCTGCTGTTGCATCTTCGATTCCTATTGATTTAGAACACTTTTGTTCCAGTTCTGCAATCTCAGTCTCGATATCCTTCATCTCCTTCTTTAGCTCACGTAGATAGTCAATGGCATCACCTACAATTGAAGCTTTGTCCATCTGCGAGTTATTCAGAAATTGTATGTGAATAACAATATCACAATATGATCAAGAACCATGTCATTAGATTCAAGAAAATGAAAATGATAGATTACTTGAGATCATTTCACCTTGCTGATTTTGGGAACCAAGCCCCGCAGCGAGTAGAGACCGTCGTTGAGCTTCTTCCTGCGCTTACGCTCCGAAGCCAGATTTTTGGACACCGTAGTGGTGCCACCAGGCGATAATCGTGTTCCCTTTTTCTCGTGCAGCACCTCCTCCTCACTGACATTCTCGGGCACGTTCACCCGTGGCCTGCTGGTTCTCACGCCTGACGTCGGCCGGGTGGTTTCAGTTTCTTGCGGAGGACTCGATAGTACGAAATTATCTTGTTGGAAGAGATGTCCCCCCTCTCCATCTTCACTAGACCTAGGATTGAATCCACATAGAAGTTCTCCTGACTCGTTTGAAACTGCGACGTGCTCCTCCTCATTTCTAGATACCTCGTGCATTACTGAAAATTTCAAATCCCTTGTTTCTATCATTGGCGACGAGTTAGGCGTGTAACCAAAATGGGCTTCAGCTCGGTGCTCTGCAGGGGATACGGTCTGTACTTCGTCTAACAACTCGTACCAATGCCAACCATTAGCCTGGTCGTTGTCGGCTTTGCAGATCTTCGTAGGGAAACTAGGTACACTGCCGTCACCAATTCCGAGGTTCTCATGTGCTATGGTTGGAGTCGAGTATAACCCCTCAAGTTTCCAGAATGGATCTTCGCATAGGATTGATGAAGTGTCGGAGAGTTTACTGCCCGTCTGATCGGTTTCCCATGGTCTGAATTCCTGCTCCCGTTGGGCGTATCGAACTCCACGCATGTCATGACGGTGATGATCAGTTTGAATTGTACCGAGGGGTGTCGAATTAGCTAGGCCAAGCAGCTGCGGCAAAATGTCATATGCTGCTGTCGGGTACATATCTGAAGACTGGTGATGATGATCTTCAGCTATGAATGGCTCCAGCAGCTCTCCAGGGTATCCCGCCAGAAAGTGACGCTGCTTCTGATACATTTCAATACCAGAGCACAACAATGCGGACGAAACGTTTCAAACGTTTCAAAGAACAGAAGAGTAAATCACGGCTGACTCCAGCAACAGCCAGATAACTCTATGTACGTTCTATGTGCTCTGCTCTTGGCAGTATTCAGTGCATGATCTCCTCTACGGCCTTGCAAGACTTTCCTGCATTCGCTACCCGAAGTTCGTGAAACGAGTCAAACCATGTTACATTTGAGATGCAAGCTCGACCTTGATCGACTTTACCAGCCAATGGAAACTTGACAAAGCACTCGAGTGCTAGTCATGCCTACTCATGAAGGTGGAACAAACTCCATATAACAACAGCTAACAAACGCGTAGATTCCAGTCACTCGTGACAATTCTCCTCCGGAGGCGTGAGAATGCATCAAGAACGAATCGTCCGTTGTGAGTACCTCCATGAAATCGAAAGGGATGGTACGACCCCTCGACGCGAGTAAGTTGCGTCCATCTACATGCTACGCGTCACACACGCGCGCACTACTGTCTTTCCTTCGTAGTTGACGCGGCCTTCGAGTAAACAACCCACTCAATGCCAACCAATAAACCTTGAACACTCTCTACTCAAAAAGCAAGCTCGTTGAGGCACCTCATGAAAAACGCGGTGGTAAAAAAACCTACGACGCGGTGGTCCCACCAAACTCTACTTTTGTAGCACCTGTTGGATATTTAACAAGTTCATTAAACTTTGATCAATTATACGCATCAAGCAAGTCTCTCTGCGATCATTACTAACACCCCTCAGGCGCAATCACTAGTCGACACATCTCATCAACAGATCACGTGTTCAAGCTTCAAAATTAAGCTAGCAAGTGTCTCAAAGATCTAGATATCGCTAGGGAGTCGACAATACAAGAAAACTTACACTGATTAGACTGATGACTGATCCACATGAACTAGGTTTCAGACACTGTTTAACATAAAATTTTGCCACAAAATGCTCTCTATAAAGAGCATCTCCAGCGGTGCTTAGTATGTGACTCTGCACATTAAAATTGGATGAAGAAAAGTCAAAACATGCCGGTATGGCTCAACGATTCCTCCTCCTTTCAAATCAGCGACTCTCCGCGCACCAGCCCCTACATCCTTTCCAAAAAGTTTGAGACACGGATCCGCAACCAAGGATACATGCCGATAATACTCACATGCGCCGATTGAGAAGATGTGACGAGTTTGCTGCTGCTGCTATGAAACAGTGTCCAGAAGATGAATATGAAGCTTCCCGGGAACGATCGAGAAAGTGCCGATTAATACAAGCTAGGCGCGGCCGCGAAATCGTGTTTTACGATCCCCGCGATCCAACGGTCATTTTAACGACCTCCCGTTTCTTGTCAGGATCAAGATCAAGATGCCCTAAAACTTTCTCTCCGACCTAAAATAGCTCAAAACCCTACTACAGGTTTGCAAATTTTAGCTGGCGGAATTCGAACGCGAAACCTGTTCACACCTACCCCCTTAGTACTCATACATTTAGGGAGTAGCAAGAGGCGTACAGGCATCCACGTACCACTACGTCTACCACCGACCTGTAACCCTGGCAAATATGTATCTAATTAGTAATAACGGAATTTGTTATAAGTTGGGTTTTGTTCGTTTGGACTGGGTAATTTAGGCTTATATTTGTAAATTATGTCCTTATGTTTGGAAATAGAAACCGGAATCCGTGGAAGGAGTTGCCCTTTCATTCTTGCAATATCCCTTTCAGAGCTTCAGAAATGGACAATGTTGGGCTTTACGGGGATAACCACTTTCCATTTCTAGGTGGACCGTCAAACCATTTCACACACATAATATTATTGAAGATTTATTAAAGAAAGTGTTTTGTTCCCTTAAAAATTCTCCTTGAGTCACTTAATTACATTTGGGGGAGGTTAAGCAAGGACCTTACTCGGTACTCTCTGTTAATTTCTAATACCACAATGTGTTACTAAATTGCTTGGGGATATTACCTTGCAGCTTTATAATAGTTTGGTGCCATTATATTACCCAATTAGATAATTGCACATATTTACTATACAATTTATTATAATCAATAAGTGAATTAAGACCTAGGCTATTTTGCTTCAAACTTTTGTTTTGAGTTCTCCTTTAAGTGTGAAATTTGATTAGGCTAGGCCATGAAGTTACTTCTTAAAAGATGCTAAAGAGGAGACTATAAATAAACAATCCAATTTTAGCCATCCTGATTTGTATTGAATCACCAATGGTATTTTTTTTTTGGTGACATAATTTCGCAACTTGACGATTTCTTTTTTAAGAATATCAAAAAAGACACGCAAAATTTGTGACTTTTAGAGATATTTCGTGATTTTTTAAAATAAAAATAATTAAACTAGCCACATCTAGACCTAGGCACTTCCTAGGTCACCACCTCTACTAGCACTTTTGAAAAAATACTACAGCACACCTATACATTACCTTCTAATGTTAATTAATGTCGGGGAATGTTGCTACTGGACCTACTTGAGGAATTTGGAAAAAAAAATTATTGTCACCATGAGGTTCATTACCAAATAATGATCCACCTAAGACCGCCAGAAAAAATTTCAAATGTTTTAAAGTTTAGGCACATGTAAAATTACTAATTATGTGAAATATATCAAACTTAGCTTATGTTATTTTACTTAAAATAATAATCTAAGGTTTTTAAAAAACTAATACAAGCTACATTAGCTATAAAACATAATTTAAATATGGTCCTTCATTTTAGCCATAATTTATAATATGCCCTTGGGTTATTATCATAACAATTAAAAATCATAAAGATGCTTCTGGTTTTATATTGAGAATATATTCAAAAAACTAGTTATAACTAATTAATTATTGAGATTCATTTATTGATGATTTAACCATGTCATGAATCACAAGTTATTTTTATAATTAGATGCATGATTAAATTTGCAATCATGCATGTTGATTTTGTTTGATTACATGATTTTTAAAATTGGAATCTATATAATGGGATGCATCAAATTGACCATGCAATCACACTTGTTGAAAGCAATTCAATATACTAAAATTTTTGGTTTAGTACTTGATCCAATCATAATGGGAAAGTTGCATCGAACAATGGAAGGGCTAATGTTGATCTTCCATTTGGGCCACACATGAAACATTCAACATTTAAAGATTCAACATTAGAAGGCTCAGGTGGCTTCATCTCTATAAAGGTTTAAAGATGGGGGAACTTTTTTTTAACTCATTATATTGTCAATAAGGGCATTAAACTTTTTTAAAGTTGAGGAGTTCAATGTTGCAACCTTAGCTTTGAGCTCATAATCAAGGTTAAAGAAAGATAAGCACAACAAACAATTTTAGGATTTGTTACGGGACCATTGAGAAAAACTTGAATTTTCTCTTTGCAAACATGAAATGATTTGTTTGATAATGAAAAAATACAATGATCCCCCTATTTCATAATGGGAAAATTAGAATAAAACCTTGAAATATTGGTCACATAATTCCTTTTGAGAGTTTTCCTTGTTTTTTTATTGATTCAGCTTCAATTTGTTAAAGCTGGTTTCCACTTTTTTCCCTATACAGAATGCCAAAAAAAGTGTTTGTTGTGAAGGAAACTAATTGGGAATAACGTGATCAAAACATGGCATGGCTCAAATGCACTCTCAAGGTGATTGAAAAGGAGGAATCCCAGACAAATTGCAAATTCTAATTTTGGGAGTTAGGATTTCCATGGAGTCCTCGGTCCTTGGGGGCACAGGTATGATGAAACTTTATCTAAATTGAATAATCTTTATATCATCAAAAAGCTCTTGATGATGCCACAATAAGATGGGCTCATGTATTGCCAAAAGTCATTTCCCAACTTACAAAAATATTTGAAAAATCAGTACATTTTAATGTTCCAAATGTTTCCAACTAGGTTTCTAAACCAAAACTTAATATTGAAATTCTTAATTTGAATTCTCCAACACTCTTAAATTAGTCATTTTGCAAAAAATACCATGATTGCCATGATTTTCAAATTGCAAGCCACAAAAAAATTGTTTACATTTGTTTGCAATTTTGATTGCTAGGACTTAATTTGCCCGCTTTTTTTCGCTCCTATGACCAATTTTTTATGTTTGATGAATGTCCCAAGGAACAACTAAAGAGTGCAATAATTTTTAAGACTTCTAAAATATGGACCAACATTCAAGTTGGAATATCAACTTTTTGTTTTATTACTTGTACCCTGTCCATGCTACATACATATTTAAAAGTTTTTTCATTTATCAACAACTTGCACCTACAAAGTACAAGATCATATAATCCTCCAATGTTGTAGTTTTCTTTTCACTTTTAGCTTTTATATTATGTGAACTTTGTGCAAATTGTGAATCTTTTGTGATTTTAAACTATCTTTGGGTTTTGATTTGGTGTTCACTAAGTTGTATGGAGGTAAGGGGAGTTGGTTTTCAAATTAAAATGTTGATTTTTCTTTGCATGTTAATTTATTATTCATTGCATGATGACCCAACTCAAACTTTCATTCAACTAAACACAAGGTTTTATTTGGGTTTAGGGTTCCCTTCCAACCCAACTCAAAATTCTCTCCATGAAGTCTTGCTTGGGGCTATCAATAAAAGACTTCATCAAACAATGTTCCATGTATGATAAATCCAGTTCAAGTGTTTAAAATCCAAGAGTTTGATCATAAGAAACAAAATAGTACATGAGTTTTGTAAAAAAAATTCAATATATTGAGGCTACATGGTGTTCATGAGAAAACTTTATATGATAGTTGAAGATGGGCTAGTGAACCCATGAGATGCAAAGTTTGTTTTGATAATAGAGGGCAAAAGAAATGATTTTTGTTGAGATATATAGGAAAGCAAAATGTCACTTCTATTATGCCCACAACGATTGAGGAATTATAATGGAGCAAGGAACCCCTTTATTTCACATGATAAAATATACAAATAATAATCTCCTTGAGTTCTTAGCACTAAGATCAAAATGCACAAAAAATTGATTGTTAACTTTGTTCTCATTTTTCACAATGTTTCAAAGACCATTAAATTAGCAAATAATAGCATGGTCCAAGTGATGGGTTTAATGCAAGAGGAATGTGTGCTCAATAACATGAATTTTGAATCACGTCCAATATCTGCAATCAATCAATAGATCACTTGGCATTATGTGTTCACATATTTGGACAATCCATTTTTTCAATGCAGAACTATTTTTAAAATGAAGCAATGCAAATTTGTCAATTAGTAAAATGTCAATAAGCCTTGAATGCTTAAGTATCAATTATATGTTGCCAAGTGCTCAAGCACCATTGATTTTTTGTTGGTGTGGTGTGCCTTCATGTGACTATGTAGTTAGGAGGCATCTCTTTTGCACTCCTAAATATTGGTGGCCAAATACAATCTTCCACCTAGGAAAAAGTTTTAATATCTTTTCAAATGATGGTTTTTGCTATGTTTGATGTTCTCAAATTTTGTTGACCTTTGGATTCTAGTTATAGGAACACAAAAAGATGAAGAATTCATTGCTTTTTGTTTTCACGATTTTCACCCATCTGACATGTTATAGACTACTGGATCAATGTGAAAAATGCGGTTTCAATGTCACCTTGAGAATAACCCCCCCCCAAACACACACACACTCACAAAAGTCAAAACCCTTTTCACACTAAATATTTCAACAACACAATATAAAATAATATTTCTACACCAACTATCTAACACACTCCTTTCTGCAAGAAAATATTGTACTCATTAAAAAGACATCAACTTGTTGGTTTGTAAAAAATCATTGTTGCACAATGCATAAAGCCTTGTAGGATTGGGGTTTGATCCTCCCTTGTTATGAATCCCGTTAGCAAATACACATGAAACCAATTTTCCATTAATATTTATCTTTTTGTCTCCAATTTTTTCTCAAATATTAGAAATTGTTCACCAAGATATTCCATTGTTGCCCCTAGTATATAACCAACAATATTCATATCTAGGAATTGAAATGTTGCCAAAGTTCTCACAACCAAAATAATTTGGTCGCAGATTTTTTTCTTATGGTTTTGACAGTTTTGCAAAATATGCAACCCTTTTGTTTGCAAGATAAAAATCTCTGAGATACAAGCTTGGCTCTGTTGATTTCATTATTTACCTTGTCCAAGTAAGTGGGGTTGCTAGTTGGAAACTTTGTACATTTTTCATTAAAATTCTTTAAAAAATAAATTTAAAAGGGGAAAAAAAAATGCAAGTGAAATAATAAGAGCACCTCAGTGAGATTTACTCCATAAAGACAATGGAACAAGTCAAAAGTGTAAAGAAAATCCGTGTTGAAAGGGTGAATGTGCAAACAGAAAAAGAAGACCCCAGCTGCCATTTTCATCAATTCTTGCCAAAGACATCCAATAGAATGAAGCCTAACATTAATAGCTCAAGACAAAATAGCAGGCCATGGTCTACCATACAAGTTAATGAATGATAAAGTGTCCACACATAACTTGGTCACGTGGGACCATTGAAATCAAAAGTATACTTTGACATGCAATTCTCCAAAAACTTATCATTTCAATTCTAAAAATACAACAAAAAGAGTGGAATGGTTTTGGCTTACAAGATGGGATGGCCACACGTCTCTGCTTCAACTACCTACTCAGAAGAAATGGCAGTTTGCCTTTCTACCCATTTGCTCTGAGCTTCTTTGGCACTCATGAATCATGTTACAGAATTGCCACTCTTTTGTAACCAATCTGCAAATGTATCAATGCCCATATCAGTTAATCATCCGTTAGAAAACAAATCTCAATTATGAGGCTTTCTAGCTAGCACAATAGTTTCTTTGTTGTAGGGGAGGTTCTCATATGAGTGGGTTCTCCTGAGGGAGGGTCTTATGAGGGCAGTAGCCCGAGGGCATCCCCGACCGATGGAGAACACATGAGTGTGGGAACCTCGAGGTACATGACAAAATCTCTTCTCTTTCATTCCTCCATTCTTTCCTTCTTGTTTTTTTTAAAATTTTCCTCATCTGTCCCTTTCCTCCTTGTGTTCTTGAATTTTCCTGATCTGTCCCATCAAAAAATCTTTTCATGGGAACATGGGAATGTCTAAATATACCAGGATCTCCCCCACCAACGCATAACTCCCTAGGGATCTTCTGCTGGAGGAGATCCCTCAAAATACAAAGACAAATAAAAAGAGAGGTTTTACGGGTTTTTGAATTACATGAATGTCATTTTTAAAATGCTTCACATATGGTGAGATATATTAGAGATAGTGAGTGAGTTCATTCCAAATGCAAATCCTTCCCAAGTATGTACCAAGGGGCCCACCCCCAAAACAAGAAATGATTTGTAATAGAAATAACTTATAAAGTCCAACAACCACACTACATAAGAATTTGTCTTGTATCCAAAGGCACATGGAACCTTACTGTTTTCCCAATTTGTCCTCAAATGAATACCCACTTTGTTGTTGTCTTGTAGTTAGTGGCATAGCCTATTACCTCCCATGTGACAAAAAGACCTTTAGTCACATGACCTTTGGCTGAAATCTTTTCTCTGGTTTCTGATTTATTACAATACCAATCAATACCCTTTTGATACCTAGTCTGAGTGTATATTCAATTTCCATTCACAAACCCAAATCAAAATTCCTAAGTGATTCCTCAACAAGTTTGCGTGGAGAACTTCTAAACAATGTAATGGGTGGGTGGGCAATCCCCATTTTGTCCTTTCATCTTGGCACCTTCTTTTAAAGCCTCAGATACATGTGTCTTCACTCAACAGAAATCAAATTAAGAATTGTACCTTTTTATCTGTATTTTCAATGGCCAGAATACCTCTCATCAACATTTCGTGATAACTACAAAATGAAGGGAAAAAAAAAAAAAAAACAAAAAACCAAAAAAAAAAA
>Ga0116231_10001374_pt1 | contig 49451 bp, 32 predicted proteins | sample S1TSphgellanicum_2_FD_89695 | JGI IMG/M metagenome (GOLD analysis project Ga0116231, IMG submission 89695) | Host-associated microbial communities from peat moss isolated from Minnesota, USA - S1T2_Fd - Sphagnum magellanicum MG | ecosystem: Host-associated > Plants > Peat moss > Unclassified...
TCCATGGATGGATGACGGGACCCCCACCCCCAATAGAAAAAAGAAAAAATTTCTCCCTTTCCCCCTCTCCCCAAAACCCAAAAAAAGGAAAAAATTGGCTGCACTAATTGCATACCGAGCCTTCCTCAGTGCCTGCCTAAAATTTTTATTATGGGCCAATACCCTTTCATAACAGGATGGATACCTATTGTGCTATAAATAGGGCATAATGGGCAATTCCCTGAAACAATGGAGTTTTGCAAGTTAAGAAGGGCCCATGCCCTCCCCCTCTTTGCGTTGGATGGATGGAAAGACGGATGGATGATAAGATGGACGACGAGACGAATGGATGAAAAGGACGACCACCCAAAGATATTATAGAAGTAGATATATATATATAAATTAGCTAGAGGTTTTCCAATGTGAATTTCCCCTTCGTTCTCTTGCCACCCCCACCAATAATTTTTTTATAAAAAAGAAGAATAGATCCTCCCCTCCCCTTGTTGGCCCACCCCATAACAAGAAAATAGAAATAATAAAATAAAAGTAAAAATTGTCCAAACATGCACCCCTGTCCCCTCCCGTCTCCCCACCCCCCACTCTCAAAGTTATAGGCGTGGCATTTATATTCATTATTTAATATTTCACATAAGTTACAATCTTATTTATTAGCACATACTTCTTTAGGGCTATTATCTAAAGCTTGTTGTTTCTTGGTCATAATAGCTTCAAACAGGTTAGCAATTGTATGTTTTGATTCCCAATTAACATTCAAAAAATTGACAAAAATGATAAATATGTCACAAACACCCTTTCACATGGATAAAAATGGGGTAATAGGAGACAATCCAAGACAAGGATTAAGCCTTTAAAAATGCTTATTGAAATTTTTAAATCAATACTTTACGAATGTACTTTTAAATTGTTTTAATTCATGCGACCCAAAAAGATGTTACATTATTGTTAAGAAAAGGGCATTAACTAGATTCAATAGAGAGACTACCAAACTGTTAGTTAACCAAAAACAAAGAATAACTTAAGCTTGTTCTTATCAAACATAAAGTTAATCAAATTCATTTTGCCAAATATTGGAGACAATTAACTATGGCGGTTATAGCAAAAAATAATAATACTTGGAGGCAATTATAACATGACAGGTTGGTCCCCTTGCAATTATTTTAATGATCATTGCAATTGGATCTTTTATTTGGAAAACCGCGTTTCTATATATCTGATTGTTATTCTTGTGATAAAGCCAATATAGTGTGCTACAAGTGATATCTATTGAATATTGAATGAACGAAAATCATTAATATCATTAGTGGTGTTATGGTTATGAGAGACGAATTTGGAACTCAGTGTGAAATCTTGATAATCTATATGAGTAGTTGTAGTATAGGCAAAGGTAGAGGTATTCGGAGACTTAGTGTTTGGTGTAATGTGATGGGCAAGAATCTAATAAGACACATTTAAAAAAAATACTCCATAAAACTCTATCTTTAGCATTTGGTGACCATGTTGGGGAATATTTTATTCAAGTAATTAATTAATTGGAACAGTTAAAGTTAATGTGATGTAGTTGGATTTTTGTTATGCAATAATTTATAATATATGGGATGTAAAAAAATAATCAGTCAATTATCTTAAAGCCATTCGAATTGAAAAACCAAGAATTAATATAATGAAAAAAAAACCAAACATATGTTCAGAATTAATGTGTGTTCTTCCTCAATTGTTCTTTCATTGGGAACAATCTATTCTAAAATAATTTAAACAAAGAGAGCATCAAAAAATATCAAAATGGCCAAAATTGGGGAATTGTTGAGGCCATATTGTACTACCCCTTACGAATTTATGACCAATTCATTTGAAAAAGCAAATGAACTACTAAGGAAGCAATGTAGGCATGATTGAGTATTTAAGAACCTTCTCATGACACCAAGAAATCATCCAATAGATGGTAATTAAAATTGTTTTGTTGATCCATTTTAAACACTTCCTTTAAATATTCAAGAAATCATTGAGAAAAAAATTCATGACAATACAGCAATCTGGACTTTGAAGGATTATACTTTTAAAATTGATTTATCACAATCACCAATGCTAAAAAATGGCTTCCAATAATGATTTATCTATTATTAATCCTCACTAGAGTGGATTGAATAATGTAGTTGGAATTGAAGTCAACTAGCCAAAGTAGGTTATGATTGAAATGGACTATCGAAATTCACTATCAAAATAAATTATCAAAATATATTATTAGAAATACACTACCAAAACAAACTATCGAATGTGCTACCAAATTAAAGATAATTGAAAAATAGACTTTATAATGGGGATGACTAAATATGTGCAGAATGTATAAAAGAAGAAAGCTTGAGATGAAAAGGGTTTATAAAAATCCTAATGATTGAAAAATTGTTTAAAGATATTAGCTCTCTAGTTGTGTGTGTGTGCGCACATGCATGAGCATAATTTATGTGTAAAGGATATTGACTAATATAATGTAATTTGTTATTCACAAAGACCTTCAACAAAAATGCAAGATGGTATCATCAATTAAAAAAATTAGATAAAAACATTGTGGGAATAATATTTAAAAGTAACACTAATTGATGAAGTTCTAATAAACAAGATGAGCAGTTGCAATACAATGCATAAGTAAAATAATATCTCCCCATTTGAAGTCTACCTTATTTACCTTGACATTAGGTGTTTGGTGTAATGGAATGAACATGACCCTAGCAACGATGAACATTAATAAAGATCTGGAAGATTCTATCATAAACATTTAGCAATCATGTTGGGGATCATGTTTCTCATAGTGACTAGTTTCATGGGGGAAGTCAAAATAAATGTGTCAAAATTGGGCTTCTGTTATGTAGTTACTTTAATAAATAGAATCAAAAGACAAAAGACATATATCTCCTTTGGAGTCTTCCATGTTGAAAAACCAAAAATAGATATATTAAAAGGTCTTACAAATATAGGTACAAAACTCATATATGTTTTCCCATACCTATTTTCCCATTGGGACCATTGGGAACAATCCATTGCAAAATGGATTATGTAGGAATATCAAAATGCACCCAGTATCAAACATTTGTTGAAAACATGTACAATTTTTCTTGGGATCAATTAACTATTTCAATTAATGATGTCGAAAGAATCAGTACCCGAGATATTATTCAAGGATGGGTGGAACTCAATATGATATCAGATTTTGTTGGTTAAATTGTTAATTTTAAAAACATCAACTGAAGGAAATTGGGGAAAAAAATTATGTATGGGCAAGATTAAAGACCCATATCAAAAGCGACACTACTAAATGAATAGGTAGCATATTGAATGTTAACTTTGCAAATTTATTTATGTACAAGGAACAATTCAACACAACATAAAAGAATCAACATTCAGATGTTTGACAGTGAACCCCACATTGATAATTTAAAGGAAATTAAAATGATAGAACAAGTTAAAGAATTGTTGACAGAACATCGTCATTATGGGTGGGTATGGGCTGATTTTCTAAATATTTCATAAAATAAACCAGATAAAAAAATTGTTTTGTGTAATGTGCATTTTCTTTATTAGGAATCACAAGTGTCAATTTCACAAAGTCCTTGTAAGGAGTGAATGAGGTAATCAAATTGATGTGGCACAATATGATTGGCCAATGTTGAAAAATATTCTTAAAATCAAGATTTACAATTCAGAATCCCTTAAAGAACGATTTTAATTCTTATAACCCAAAAACATAATGCATTATACTATTATATGAATTATGTCTCACAAATAAGAATTTCAAGACCTTTTAAGAATTTATTAAATAATAAAACATTAGTTACAAACACATTGTTGTGTTCCTCAAAATGGATATTGTCTTCCTAGGTTCAAAATATTGATAAACTCCTATTTAAATGGTTGTCGTGTGATTTGACATGCTATTGGGATGAACATAAACAATAGTAAATTTTATAGGTATAATAATCATGGAAACAAGATCCATCACCCAACCAAAAAACATTGGCAGAACGAACTAATACATTTGAACTAAATAACAAAGTAGGGAATTGGAAAGGACACAAAAGTGGAAGTAAATGAGGTTAATTTGGGATTTTTTTTTATTTCATATATTTTATATCATATATGCATGTGGGTTTACTGACCAATTTGGGGTGTATAGATCAAAGAAAAGTAATGGAAAAATAGCCAAAGTGCCTATATTAGGGGTTGAACATGTTGCATATTCAAACTTTTTAACATACTATTCATGAATAAGAAATAGCTTAATCTATTTTGTTTGTTGATTACTATTACAATGTGTACCAAGGATGGGATGAAAATTGGTAAAGAATTTCAATAATGAAATGAGAAAGTGAATGGTTGATAGAAAATATAACTCTTAAAGAACTTAATCAAAAGTTGAGACAAAATAATAAATGCAAATGGATTTTTGTTGAGTATTTATATGTGCAAAAAAAACTAATAGAAAAAAGTAGTTGGAATAACCTTGTTGAAAAGTTCAAAAACTAATCACTAAATTTACAAAAATTCCATGTCCAATACAAAACAAAAATCCATGTTTTCCATCTTTGAATTTCTCTTCTCCTTGTCCCACATTTACATCTCCACTATGTGAAATCTTTCATACACAATCTGCCAAAAACTCCTTATGAAAGAAGAAATCAAATCTTACTTAGTGACTACCCTAATTTTGCCCTAATGATGTTTTTTTTAAAGTGTTTTTGGTACTCCATACTTATTAAATTCATTAAATTTTTTTCCAAATGTTTTCAAAATATATCAAAAATATTGTTCACAAGTTAATCAAAAAAGTTTCAACATTAATTTAAATAACCATTTACAACAATGGAAACTAAACAATGGGCATGTCCTAAAGTGGTTCCTTGTATTCTATTTTTATTCACATCCACAAATCAAAGTTAGATATTGTAAGAATATATTTTGCAAATGTTGGTTGGACACATGAAATTTTATTTTTTTTGCTAAATCTGGTAATTTGTATTTACAAAAAATAATTTCTTTGAAATTAACACAACTTAAAGGCAAAATTTCAATGTAATTATTTTCAACCACATGTGTTCAATAATTTGAGGTGGTAGATTATTTTTTTTGACAAAAAATGCTAAATCTTGCATTTTTTCCTATCATCTTTCTTAAAGAGCTCTATAACACCAAAAAAAATAAAATAATGCAACTTTTTTGGCCAATTTTTGCTTCTAATTATTGACCTTTTCTTATTGTAAAATGTTTAGTTTCAACATGATTATTCATTGTTGTTATGCCATTTGCTTTGAAATAGGTTATTAACATATTTTTTTTTGTTGGTTTAATATTTTAAAAACATTACAATGTTTTAACAAATAATACATCTTCAAATTCTTGGTGATTAATTACATAATAAGAAACTTATCATTAATAGGTGGGTGAACCAACCCTTGGGTGGTACCATTAGAAACCACCTCAAGAAATGGTTAAGGAACTAAATCATTTTTTTAGGCCCCTTTTGTAAATGTTATATATATAAATTTTAAAAAAAAAATCCTAATTAAAAGGCCCCTTAAAAACTCAATAGCTTCAACTTTGAAAATTCATAACTAAATCATGTTTATTCAATTAATTGAAAAAAACCCAAAAATAAAATGATTTCCAAATTACCTTTTTAAAAAAAATCATAAATCATGTTCCAAATTTGTGTTCCTAACCAAAAAGTTTAACGAAAAAAACAAGTGCTACATTCTTGAAACTTTTTTTAAATGCAATGATTAAGAACATCAAAATACACAATATTCTTGATATTATTGAGATTTCAAAATCTATGGAACCTAATAAATGTATTCAAAATTTGTTTATATGAAAATGTTCATTAAGTGATTCTTACGATTTTTCAAAGTTTGATAGGTCCAGGAAAATCAAGTTGTAATGTTCTTAATGGTACCACCCAAGGACAGAAATGCCCAAGTACAAATGGGATAAAATTAAGGAAACAATTGGAATTCCAAATACATTCACCAAATAATGACACATAACAAATTTAACCAATGTTTAATTTTTCATGTTGTGTCAAAAATTGTATTAATATTGTAAACTTTTTAAATTTTAGTGACCAATGATAATCAAAACTATTATAGATGAAACATGTATATAACATAAGGTCTATTATTGATCGTCACCGTGACAATTCTAGAGGTTGTTTTGTTGACAATTATGAAAACATTTTATAACAACTTAACTAACTCATTCCTTTCATCAACTCCATGTGACAAGTATGAAAACATTTCATGATTACCTAACTACCTCACTCCTTTTACTAACACCTCTCTATGGATATGAAAAGGCAAATTAACAAGTTCCTTCTCATCATTGATTTTTCATAATTTGGTTCAATTCAACTCAACAAAATAATGAAACAAATTCATTTCAACAAAAAAATATTGAATTGAATTTGATTCAATTCAACCAAGTTCAATTGAATTGAAATTCCACTAAAAATTCTAACCATGTTTAATCCAAAAGAGAAAAAATTGTGTTTAGCTCAATTGAATTCAATTTAGGAATTTGAATTCAATCCAGTTTCCATTCAAGTTGCATTATGCAAATTTATTCAATATTAGATCTTTCAAATGGAACTTAATTTTTACAAAATCAATTCATATTTTCATCAAGTCATTGTCATTAATAATACATAACAATGTGGAGCCCAAGTGTGTTTACATGATAATGTTTTTAATATATTATGGAAACATGTGAATAATTTGGAATGAATTTAATGAACATAGATTCAAAAGTTGAATTAAACATTGTAATTAATGCTTTTATTGTTTAATTAAACTCCTAAATGACTCTTGATAGGCTTGAAAATCACATAACTTTGGGGAGGTTTTAAAAATATATATCTACATAATATTATTTCACAAAATGTTTTTAGGTCAAAAAGGATTTTTTAGTGATTTTTTGTAATTTACAAATGATATATTCCCAATATATCATAAGAATATTTAAAACAAGCAATCATTTAAATACTCATTTAAGGTACACCTTCGGTTCATTATTTTGTGCATGCACCCCTTTGCATGGGTTGGTTGTTGAATTTTATTAATGAAAATCCCATTGAGATCCAAAATGATATGGGTGTTCATTTCTGTTGATTTCAAATCTAGTATTCTTTTCCTTTGTTGAATTCAATCTTCTAACACACTAAACTTCATGTTGTTAGTGTTAGTGTTTTATGTTTCATGTGAATATTTTGACATCTTTTGGTTCCTATAAGGTGTCTTTACATGTCTAGCCTAACAAATCCTTAGAAATGAAAATGTTTTGATAATTTTTATGACTTTGTTAACCATTTTTTGTTTCTCCACTATGCACCAATATGTGTCAATAGTGTTTAATAATTACAAATGTCCTTGACCATAAATTTTGCAAAAGACATTTACATATTTTACATGTACCTAATTTAATTGAATTTTACATCCTATTGTTCAAATACCATTTTTTAATAAATATTTAGTTGATTTTTTGGAAATGTTTCCTAATATGCATTTTAATGGGAACACAATTATTTTAAAGAGAAATTATTATAGGACCATGTTCAATAATCCTAATATTGTTATTTTCGTGAAGGCTTTTCACGTTTTTGAACATGATGAAAATTATTCACTACACACCTTTTTCCTTTTGCCTAGACTTGCTTAATAATTCAAATTGAATGTTTTCATATTTGTAGAAGATAATCTTTTTCATGTGATTGGAACTTGTTCATATTATAATATTAATAATAATATGTTGTACAATTTTAATGGTAATGAACATAACCCATTAAATTAATGAATAAAAACTTAGAATTTTTTTCAAAATGAGTTTATAAAAACCAACAATGTTATTAAATAAAAGGACTTATGGGGTCATTTTGCTTCAAAGGGTGAATGCACGGTTGAATGGCTCATTTTTGGCAAATAGAGACTCCATATAAGTCCATAACAAGTTTTTAATAAGTGATCAAATGGACATGGTTGTTAATTTGTAAAATTTTAATATTGCAATCTTTCAATACCAAATGTTCACCCACCTATGAAACCTCTTAAACCTAGGTCTAAGCCTAGGTCAAAACCTATATCAAAGATCGTTGATGTCATTTATCATGGTGGATTACCATTTGGAAATCTTAAAAATAATACCCATAAAGTTCATAGGAATGAAAGCCAATGTAAAGATTTTTAAAACATGTTCATTAAGCACAATGTTTTTGAAAAACAACAAAAAAATAATTTCAAAAGGAGTTTTGCAAATTAGGTCCAATGTTGACCCTTCAAAAGTCCATAACTAACATTTAGTTAAGGTTTTAAGGAAAGAAATTCAAACCTAATTTTATTATTTCATTATTTAAGGCATACTTAGTCACTATAAACATTTTGGAATGGATTTTAATATGAATTTTTCAATTTATCAACAATCCAATGACTAGTCTATAATTTAAATTTCAAAAGTCCATTATTGATAATGAATACAATACTTTCAAAATATGTTCATAATCATCATGTTAATGTACTACCAATTTTCAATTGACAAATTCAAATTTATGTCATCATTATAAGCATTTAAACACAATGCACCTTGCATAAGTGACCATTTTGACACCAAAAGTGAGCCGCTCAACCATGCATTTTTCCCAAAATGAATTTTTCAAACATAAAAAAATTTGAATTTGTTTTGGCAATTAAAAGCAAAAATGAGGGGGGTGAAAACAATAATATTGATGATTGACCCATACCTCACTTATGGTATTATCATATATTAATTAATGTGAAGTTATATGCATTTTTCAAATTGTGCAAATTCCTTGTTCCGTATGAAAAATGATCAAAATTTCAAATCAAATTTAAATATGCTCACAATTTCACAATTGAATACCTTTTATGATAAGCTACAACTTAGATTTATATAGCGCCCCATTTGCATGTGATAAAGGACTTTTGAAAAATTGAAGCTTTAAAACATATTTTGAAATTTTGAATTATTTAAAATAATGTGGATTGTGATTTATAGTTTCCAATACCCCAAAAGATTTGACCATTAACAAATGTATAATTGAGAATTAAAAAGGCCCTTTGTAAAATGAACATTATTTGGTCCTTAATTCAAACCAAAACATAAAACTAGAATAAATGAAATTTTAATTTTAATTTCTTTACATTCATATTAGTCATTTACCAGAACTTGGTATGATTCTATGACTTTTAAATGGTAAGACATAAACATTTCTTGTGAATAATTTTCATCACTCCCCAATGCCCTATTTGACTCCTATAAGCTAATTTTGACCCATTAGTCTTTCTTGCATCTCATCTTTTTATGTGATTTGATTTACACACAAGTCTCATTGGATCTTTGAGGTGATTCCTTCTATTCTCATTTTCCTTAGTCCATGCATGTTCACTTTGAACCCTTATGTAATGGCAAGAACTCAATGAAGTTAACAAATATAGGCCATGAAGACAATAATCTCGATGCTTCATCAACATCCAAATGACAAACCCATAACTAGTAAAACCCTCTTTCTGAACACAGAATCTCTTCACAGGCCAAACAAACTTGAAATAAGTAAGCAGCACATCACATAATGGCTCTGCCCTTTATGGCAGGTTCAAACTATAACTTTACTACATTTAGAACTTCTTAGATAAATGAAAAAAACACACTAACAAGTACAGGTAATTCTCCAACAATCATGCCACATATTGGTTGTTTGAGCTTAGATTTTACCCGAAAATCCTATCCCAATGTGTACTCTCTTCCTTGTGGGCATAGCCAATAGATGAATTCTGAACAATTGCAATGACCTTCCTATGGTTGCTCTAATGTAAAATGTCATCAGAAGCTATCCAACAAATAATAGTAGCATGAATTTTTTTGGGGTTTTGTCTTGAGCAAAATAGGTACATATTTACTATCACTGAAATTTAATATAGTGTTGCTCAACTTCACTGGACAAGTTTGAGGTCCTTGAAACCCCATCATCAAGTGAGCCATTGTGTACTACAAAAACATCAAATACACAAACATATTGAAAACTACAGAACCATATTCTGATCAGATAACTGAGCTTCTCCATCATCATCCTTTAGAGTTGCATGAAAATGCTTTTTAGTTTTTGATATTAAACAACAATTATGGCAATAGACCTAAAACTTGGATTGTGAACTTGCATACCCTTTCAATTTGTGAGAAGACTTGAGCTTTGGTATGCGTGTGCACTGTGCACACCCAATTTTTGTGTGCACAAAACATTCAGGAGGACCAACGCAGATAAATAGGGATGGGATTGTAGGGATCCGGGGTCTGGTTCCACACAGAGAATGCAGAGGTAGCTGACATCCACTTATGCACAAGTTGAGGGTAATGGCGTTGCAGCACATCCTTCAATCCCTCAGTGGTGTTCACCCACTTCAACCCTTCCTTGCTATACACTTGTTCATTGAAGTCAGTGGTGAAGAATCTGTCTGCACCCAATCTCCTGCACAAGAAGAAGTGGATCCGGGATAATAGTAAGCTTTTGTAGTTGATTGTTTAGTTAGGGCTTGTCAACAGTTTAATGTTCAGTGCATAATTGGTCGACTCATATTAAGCATTAGAATAACAAAAAAATTAGGGATTCAAGTTTTGATGCAAAGGAATCAAGTGTTTACCGTGATGCCATGATCAAAAAGATGAAGAAGGAAGTCTCGGAGATGGCAAATCCCTTGATCTTCTTTTCAGCCATCAGACCCACAAGTAAATCAAGATTCTCCACATTGTCGCCATATAGCTCACGGATTGCGGCTATGGCCTGCTTGTCGTCTGTCAAATCCTCCCATCGTGCAATCGGGAGCATTAGCAAGCTTCTACGAAACTGGTTGTAGCGAGGTACTGAACGCTCTCGATCGCGGTACACTGTTCCCATTCAACAAATTTTGAAATGTTCATGTCAAAATATTTTCAAGTATTGTAATGCAGCAACTAGATGCACATATGAATTCCATTCAAATTCTCATATTCTCTTGTCGTTGCACACTAGCACTCTATGCAGCTCTCTGAAGATCTGGTGGAAGGATTATGTTCAATTCCAGTTGGTTCTTAGACTCTTACTTTCAAGGGAGGGCATGTCAACAAGGTCAGCTCTTGGTGTGCCATCCACATTCTCTGCAACAAGTTTCCGCATCCACAGTGGATAGTTGAAGAGGGTGAGAGCCCCTGATGCTTGGTGACCAAGTGATGCTAGAAGGGTCTCAACTCCGAGTTTCTGTGCATTTACATCACCCTTGTGTGCAAGCAATTCTGGCATCGGCACTCTGCACATAGATTTTCATTAATCCAGTCACTCCTACGGAAAATAAATTCTTGTAATTCTAGCTGGCAAAAAGAGTTTGCAACATGTTGAACAGCGGTCAGAAGGGCAAAATTTCATTGAGTTTCATGATGCAGGTAAGGGCAGTGCTTACTCATCAACAACAGCTGGTGTGTACTCTTCTACTGGGGTAGCTTTGATGTCTCGCACATCAACTCGTTCAGGCAGGAGAGGGTGCAAGCGATACACTGACACAAAATCCTCTGTTAGCGAGTAAGGCACACCACGATCATCACGCTTTGAGCCCACAAGGCCACTTAGAACGGAACTCGAAGTTTTGCCAAATGTGTCCTTGATCCTCTTTCCTAGCAATCCATACCTGCAACGGTGCAGCAAGTTTTGAAGGTGATCTGATCTCAAGGAATACTTTTCTTGAGTGTGTGTACATAAAATTGAGTCTTAAGCAAATTTAAAACTTTTCTCGCACATAGACAAAGAAAAGTGTTTCTTCAATTGTCAGCTTCAATTTTCTTCGTTCTCCATTTCTCTATCTAACTGGTACCTCTGAATTAATTACAATGCAAAAGTGTTATCAATATCAATGTGTCTAAAGAAGAAGATTATACTTACCAGTTGCTTCATTAAGTTGTAAGCATAATGTCTGTTTTCAAGAGCTGAGATGTCTGATCAATTGTGTGGATCTTGGCTACAACTGCTAAAGTAACAAGCTGAGCATGATGACCAAGATTATACTTACCAGTTGCTTCGTAAAGCTGCAAGCATCATGTCTGTTTTCAAGAGTTGTGGTGTCCAATCAATTGTGTGGATCTTGGCTATAACTGCTGAAGTAACAAGCCGAGCCCGATGGTAGAGGTCCTCATCAGTGAACTCTGGGTGATATCTCTGCAGATGTGCAGCCAAAAATTGTTAGTGCCATGCTGGAATTGCAACCCAAAATTCAGATGTGAACAGTCAGTACAATCAACATATTGACCCTCTTGGATGCAGATTTTTAAGCTATGTATGCTGCAATGTTTTTTGAACAAAGTGCCACAAAAAACCCCACAAATTTTGTGTGTAATGGTCACCAGACTGATTTCATGTTAGGAATTTGGCAAAATTCATCTTTAAAAAAACTTAGTATGCTGTGGAATCAAATGCTACAAAGACTGCAATGATGGACTACTTCAGTACAACTTGAAATCTCTGTACTGCTGCTTCAAGAGTGTGAGAAGCTGACCTTCATCTCATCGCAGACAGCATTGTGCTCTTTGATGAAAATTGCTTGCAAGAGTGCAATACCAGCCCATTCATTCCTTATGTCACCACTCACATTAATTCCTTCAGCATTGTGATAAAGCCATCCATCATGTGCAATGAATAGTTTCCCATCCTTCATTGTTCTTACCCGCTTCAGTTCTGCTGCATCATTGCCATATATGTTACTTGCATCCCTGTACAAATCACATATGAGATAATATAAGTGGAATGAAGGATCATGGTTCCACTTGTGGATCTACTTCAAAAGCATAAAAAAAATTGAAGTACTAAGATTACTTGCTCTAACAGGCTTGCTTCATTCCTATCAGACCCATTCCCTAGTACGTCAACTTTCAATTTATATTACTGATTTTGCATAATCTAGAATTAGTTTTTGGCTTTCAGTTTAAACACACATACTACCCTAACTTCTAGAAACATCCATGGTAGGTGGTTAAGTCTACTGTTTCTATTTTTCCTCAAAGAAAAGAAGTGTGATGAGGTTTGTAATTGAAGACATAAAACATACCACCATGGCGTTCGTATGTTTTTGTAGCCTATCTGACCTCTACCAACTGGAAATTCCTTTGAAGCAAAAAATCTGAAGCTCTTCAGTGGACATTTCGAAGCAACAGATTCTGGAGCAGTGATTTCAACCTGGCAATTGAGGAAATGGAGTCATAGTAGTTGAACATCAGAAACTAAGCATAAAAGAAGTTGCAAGGTTATTCTTTCTCTCAGGTTTGTGAAAACACTGGCTACAACAACAACAAACATTTCACAACAACTGACTATTTGGAGGAAAGGATTTAGTAAGATGGCAGAATTGGTTGTTGCTGCCAACTCTGCCGGCAGCAAACCCACAGAGTCAGCAGTGTCTTCTCGAATATTTGTAGAATTTATAGCTATGATACTTTATTTACCATAAACCAGCATCTAGCATGATGAGCTGATTTGAACTCAGAACTGCTTGCAAGATGGAGACCACAAGTTCCAGCCATGGGGCCATCAGCAAGATACTCCTGGACATGTGCAAAAACTGTAAAGCACTCCCAAAAATTTCCTATCATACTTGGAGAGCACCTATATGAGAATGAATTTAATGCCTCCTCAAAAGATGAGGCACTACACACCTAACAAAATTGTAAGAGACCTCTTACTCCTAAATAGTAGGTGTAAGGTGCAGCTTGGTCCTAAATAATAGGCTTAAGGTGCTTTTTTCTCCTACTGCCTTCTGATCTACATATGTTTAGGCTCATGATAAAGTTCACCTCACTCTTTACAATGGGAATGTTCAGTGGGTGGAGGACATTCCAGAAATGTAGGGCTGGACTCAGCTACTGCCTAGACCCAGGTCCTATATTTCTGAAAAGAACAAACCACCTTGGGAACTTCCAACCTTTACCCCGTGCATAAGCTTGTTTGAATATTTCAGGCTCAATAGATCGTGGCTTTGAGAACAGGGCACTGTGACCTTCAAGAGGGTATGAAACTCAGTTTAGCCCCAGATTTGATGCTAAACTGAGTTCGCCCTGTCCTTTCTTTTTGCCTTCAACCAATCACAGCTGTTTCTATATGTACTGTACCTATAAATATTCTCGAGCCTCGTGCATTTAATCCGGAGTCTCAAAATTTCATACTCTTTTTTAATCAAATTTCATGACTTTGCAGACAACAAGCAGGAGAGGTTGAAGCATCAAACGACGGGTGCAACTCAGGCCCAAAATGGCATGACTTTCCGGATAACTCTACTGTCTCAGTTTTTATGTTTATGGGTGTGAAGGGGGAACAGCTCAAACCTATCTGCTGTATGTGACAGTATTAATAAAGGCTCAAATAGGGGGAAACCACCGGGCATGCTCTTTTATGCAGACCTGTTTGGTGTCTTCCATGTGATCGACCCAATCATGAATCATGAAATTAATCCACGCAGTTGCCAACAAATTGAACTGCTTGGCAGTCCCGATGAATTCTCGTCGTGCTAATAGCTTGGTTGCAACTACTGTCGGGTGCGGATCCATGATCTGCAAATACATAAATACACAAGAATATAAGTACATATATGCAACTTAATTAGATCAGACTTAATAAATATGTAGGCCTGGCGATTTCGTTTTCGTCGACTCCCGCGGGCAAATGATCTGCATTCCAGGATTTCGATTACGGTTTAAGTTAGTCTCCATGACCTGTACGTTAGTCTTCTCGATACAAGATTAATTAACTTGGCTGACCTTCTCACGCTGTGGTTGAGGCTCGTTGTTTCGTCCGAAGAACGAATCCTCGGACCCTGTCTCCGCGTTTTTGGGATCGTTGAACATCCCATTTGCAGTGCGGAAAGGGTACTCCTTTGGGTTGAAGGTAAGTTTTGATTTCGTCGGACCAACCGGTATAAGGTTGTGTTTGTAAAGAACGGTTCGGCGAATCTCCAGGTAGAACAAGCCGATGACGACTGGCATCTTGTACCACGGCAAGTAGTTATCGAACAGATGCATTATCTGGACATCAAAATCCCACTCAAGCAAATGTGCTCAGAAATGGTAGCGTACTCGACCTTCATGACACTAGCAAAACTTTCGCTGCAATATAATACTTGCAAGCCGCTCGAAACGTACGACTTATATTCTCAAAGACCAATATGCAACGACAATTCTAGAAAATGGTAACTGGTCACAGCTATAAGCAACTGACTTAGAAAGCCATGCCTCAACGCGATCTGAAGGGAACAAAAGAAATCGGCGCAACTCGCTGTGCATTATACTTACCAGGAACAGAATCTTGTAGAGCAGCGTCAACTTCGCATACTCCCCTCTGAGCGACGGAACGACCAAAAACTTCGTAAACATCGTGAACAGATCCTCCATATCTGTTACTGCACTTGGAACCGGTAAAGCAGCTTACGCCTTTCGCTTGCCAAAGCTTCAAACTTTGTTGTGATCCCGTGATGCAGTCGCGTCTCTCTCTTTCTCCTCGTATACAAAGCTGCGAGCTCGATCGATCCTATTTGCTCAACAAACTCCTTGTGTACAAGTGTGAGAGCTCAATCTTTGCAGAACAAACAGCAGGTGAAGGCAGAAGTCGATCTTCCCGAGTCTCAAGTAGTAACTCCTAATGCGCGTCGCTGCCACAAAAAGCGGGTTATGAAGAGGTCCCATTAAATTGGCTATATTTTAATTCTTTATTTTAGCTGGTTTCCTCTTTCCATCATCACGCACGCAGGAGTGATGGATAAGGCTTTATTATCAGATTTTACTCCTCTTTGGGACCCTGGCGCAATCATTAGTGCAAGTAATCTCGACACCAAAGACAGGGGGCTTCTTAGTACTCATTTGTACGGGCTGACTAATCATGCAGAACCAGCCACACTTTTCAGCCTTGCAGACTGTGCACGTGAGATATCATGGCACATTTTCCCAGTAGTTATCTTGTGCAGTGTTTTTTCCTCAAGTCCAGCTAGTTGCAGATGCGGTTACACAAAGCAACTTAACATAGTTAGCCTTTTTCCTTTTTTTTTTGGCCCTTTTGAGCTGGAGGCTATGAAATGTTTGCAGATTCATTATAGCCATAATAGCCATAATAAGCGAGATCAAAAACATGAGCTACCAGTAGGTTGGTAGAGGAGTGCTTTTGACTACAAGGTTATTGTAGAGAGAGTAGATTTGGCTACCTAAAGCACTGATTAGATGTTAATATAAACAAATGTGCAACCTTAGACTCTAGTAAGCTTAACTAGTGAGCACTTACAATTTACAAGTCACAACTTACAAATTTACCAATAGAAAACAAACTTTCCATTTGCATATGGCTAGAAGGAATCAATTGAAAAATTAATTTACTTAGTACTAATCATAATAACTATACATGAATGAAAAAAATTTAAATCTTATATTGTTTGAAGGGGATTTGAACCCCAACTCCCAAAGAAGCTTTATTTGCATATGAAAACCAATTAGAAAACAAGCTTATACCTTTGAATTTACAGTAAAATCAAAATTCTTAAAAAATAAGGTCAAAGAAATATTTATTTTTGTGTTTTTTATTCTTTGAAAATTTTATGCATCTCAAAGTTTGGATAAAGCCATAACCATGAAAAGAGAAGGTAAAAATAAAACCTTTTTATTTTCTAGTTTGGTTACACCATCATTCTTGCAAACACAATCAACGCACAAGTTACAAAACAAACAAAAACATAAAAAGTCAAAAGCATGTGGACTTTGAATTGGGCCAAAAAACACGTTTATAAAAAGCAAAGGCCAACAAGAAAAGCAAATCCATCCTTGGGTAATTACAATAGGATTCACCTTACCAAAATTCAAGGAAACATGGACTTATCTTTATTTTTATTTATTTATAGATCTTTTTAAATTGTCTTTTTATTATTGACTCACCCAAATGAGTGTTTTTTTCCCCACCTACACACTATGAGAAATTTGTAAACAACCACATAGGCTATACAAGTAGGGTCAGAACTTGTAACTAAGAGCCAAAATGATTACTTTGGAAAAGGGATGAAAGTCTTTTTTCCCAAAAATAACTTTTACATGTAAATGAATTTTTGAATGAAATTTTTTGTAACTTGTTTTTAAAAATATTTAAATTTTCCCCAATGTATCATTTTTTATTTTTTATTTTTAATGGAATTATTATTTTTTTGAAATGTGTAGATTCCTTACAAATTCAATGTTTCATCTTTGAAAATGATCAAAATTTTAAATCATCACCAAAAATAAAATTTTTACATTCATTAATTTTATTATACTCTAAACTATAATTTTTTTTAATACATCATCTACATTATAACCTATTTATATGTGGTAAAAGACTCTTGAAGCTTTAAAATTCTAAACAAATTTTGAAACATTTTTTGAATTTTTAAAGTTTTAGAATTCCACATTTTAAAAATTATGAATATTTTTTGAGTGTGGTTAATATGTTTTTATCATCTATAGTTTTTCAATGAATTTTTTAATATTATATGAGTCCTTTTGATAGTCCTTCACAAAATTGACTCCATTTGACACAATAAGTGTACATGTTCAATTGTCCTAAATTAAAACCAAAACTTAAAATTGAATCAAATGAATTTTTACTCTAAATTCCTTGACATTCATATGAGGGAAAGACGATTAACTTGACATGATTACTATGGTTTTAAATGGTAATTAAAAAAATAAATGTTTGATTTTGATTGATTATGTTCAACATCCAACATTCCTTGGTATGTGTTTTGACCCAATAAGAAATCTATGTTTTAAAAACATTCCTCACATGCGTTCTTAGCATTTTTAACCCTTTATCATTTTACTATCAAATTACATCATTGTAAATCTTTTTTTTAATTTATCAATTATAGTCGTTAGGGAGTCCACCCGAGCAATTGCTTTCAACCTTCGTTTTCCCAAACGCGCCATCCTAGGCGCACAACACTAAGTAGTCACTAGGGTATGGCCCAATTGTTGATTGAAACAAAAAAATGAAAATTATTACACATTTGTAAACATGAATGCAATGGCCTTCAAGACCTCCTAGTCTTTACCTTCAAAATTTGTTCAAAACCTAATGATTGCATCAATCCACTATCTATCAAACAAATTTTTAAAAACTATTTAAGGCCTTCTTAAAATTAAAAGCATTTAAAAAAGTGAAAAAACTTTTTTTTTTGTGTTCTTAAAAAAAGGAATTCCAAGTATTGCTTTCTTAAAGCTTTTGCCTTGACCACTCATTTGGAGTAGTAAATATATATTTTGTAAATACAATTGAAGTTTCAAATTCTACACAACTTGGATAATCTTTTAATATAAAAATTGGAGTGAAAAAACTTCCTTAAATTCATCTTATGTTGTCCTAAAGTTGGATGGGTTACATTTGGGGTGTGACATTTTTACTGGTACCACCCAAGCCTCAAAGATGGGTTTGCCTAGAAATTGAACCTCTATTTGCATTTTTTGTTCATCTCTTTGGCTTTTAAAAATCTTCATGAATCATCATTACTATTTTTTGCACCAATTGGATTCTAATTCCTTTTCTTCATCAATTGCAAAATCATCATCCAAAGAAAAAAAACAAGCATTGGCTTTCTTTTACAACAAACATCTAGATTTTTCATCAAATATTTCCACTAAAATGATCTTTCATTCAGATAAACAAAGGCACATTGTTTTGATGAAAAAGATTGGCCAATTTCATCTTAAAACATTGAAGTAGAGGATAGATTGGCTTGAATTTTGAAATTCTTGGGAATTTGGAAAGGGGCCATGGTGATTGTACATTTTAACAAAACAAAAATCAATCATCATATGCCCTTAGATGATAAAAGATTAAAGGGCATATTCACAACTAAGGTACCCAAAAGGAGAGTCTTATGAAAAAAAATTATAGTGGATTATTTTGGATTTTTATTACATTTATTATTTCATGATTATAGTGGATTGGTATATGACTATAACTAGAACATTGATGTCATGTTAATTTAATAAAAAATCCAAGAATAGATTGGATACAATATAGATGTCCTTTTGAGTCCTTTTAAATAATTTTAGTCCTTATTTTCATCTTAAAAGAATAAAAAGAATGTATTAAAAAATGTAATTAATTTCAATTTTCTTTCATAAATAAGTAATGCATAAATCTATGTTTGGCATTGTTCAGATAATGCATTTGATTAAATAACATATGATATAAAGTTTTTGAAGGCTACAAAATCCATTTTGAAAAGGCAACAAGGAAAATGATTCCTTTTTTTCACCATTTGATTGATTTTTTGTATTTATTAAGTTAAAAATTTGTGGGCCTAAGTGTTGAAAAAATGTGCAAGAAATTTTCGTGCAAAAAAAATGTTAAATTGATATAAAAGCTTATGTATTCATGATTTTCTACACTTTTAGTTATTTGCCAAAATATTTATGCATAATTACATACGTATGTGAAAAATCACTACCACCATGCAAATGATCATAATTTGAGTTATCCAATATTTTTCTCTTAGTTTTATTCCAGATAGATTTTATATTTGGAAGATAACAAAAACAAAATCCTTAAATCATGTGTCCACAAAGGGGTACCTTAATTGTGAATATGCTCTAAAATACTTTCACCTTTCAAACAACAATAGATGATTATGAAGGAAATAAGAATTGATCATCATCATCAAAACTTAGGAATTTAATTCTAAAGTTTTTAAAAAGTAGGTACAAAAGATGAGGCCTCCAAAAAATAAAAATACCCATGTAATCAATGAACATCAAGATTCAAGAATCAACACGTGAGACATTGAGATGGTGAAGGATATTATAACAAATGAACTTCAAGGGCTTAAGATTCAAAAGATTTTGGATTTTTTTGGAATTAAGTACAAAAAAAAAAAATTCTTGTACAATCACAAATATTTATTTGAACACCATGTAAGCAACATGACAAGGGCTTTTCTTGGTGCATTTCTCAATGCATAAAAAAGAATCAAGACATGGTATTTTCTACTGTTATTTATAATAATGCTATGTTTATGCTATGATAATAAACAAATGAGGATTAAAGAGTTTACGACATCAAAATTAGCAAGTTGGACTTAAGAGCTTATATTTTAAAACATTTTATTTTGTTAAATTTGAAGTATAAAAATTTGAAAAATGAGGCATTCAAAATTGTGGATGCAAGGAAACAACAAATTATGATTCAAGATTCAAGATTCATAAACTTGGATTTTGGAAGTTCTAAGGAATCAAATACTTAAACGTGAAACCTTCAAATTTCAATATTGATATCATGATTCTTAAATCAAAAATCTAGATTTTATTAAACCATTGTGCAATAAATGAGCATCAAGAATGAATATATGAGCCATTAAACATGCAAGATGAAAAAAATATAACAAACCAAAATCAAAATTTAAAAATTAAGAGTTTGGAGGTTGGAATCTGGAACCTAAAACTTAACAACACATGACAACATACAATTTCAAAATCTAAATGTAAGTTACTAAACAAGATCAACATGGTGTTTTAGAGCTTTTGTACTTTCAAGATGTGGATTTTATTTTACCCGCACAATATGGATTTGGAAATTTATAACACATGACAACTAGGACTTCAGGCTTAACAATAAACATTCAACATTAAATAGTAAAGATTCAAAAATCAAGATTTAAAACTTAACAAGCATTATGGAATTTTAAAATTTTATTAGATTATAATAGTATGTGGCACCTAAACCCTAGAAACCCTAACAAACCACAATTAATAAGCCACAACAATATGTGTCACCTAAACCTTAACAAACCATGATTAACAAGTTACATGAGTAAGTGGTGCTGCCTTCACTATTTGATAATTTACACTTTTAACAAAGTGGCTCATTCCTACCTATTATTAATAAATCAAATTCTATATCCATAGAATCCTTATTAAAAACACTCATAACATATTTCAATAGGACAAAACAACAACAATAAAGCATAATATAAACGTCTTATTCCATGGCAGTCATAAGATACAACAAATGAAGGTTCAACTAAGGCCACAAATGTTTTATGATAAACACAAGTTCTTATGATAAACTTCAAATATATGTACATACCAAAAAGTTCATGTTCAGCCTTTTCAAAAGGAGATATGTGCCCCTATGTTGAACGGTTAATGTGACTCTGATTAATTGGGTTTTTTTTTGGCAAATTGTTGTGATGTGTAATTGTGCACCACCGCCTTTAACCTTTTCAAGAAATTGCAAAAGTAAACACCATTATTACCTTAAACTTGGAGGTCTCCCAAGTCCTGACTCCTTGTTAATCAATCATAAGCTCTCTTTTGACTCCCTATTGATTAATCATGAGCTCTCAAAATCCATGCAGTGGACAAAATCAAAGATTTATGAAAGTAAGATTTTACAATTTACAAATGTTTGTTCTAACCTTTAATACTTAAACTATGCAAATCAAATAATTCAACAACATAGTGTTAACAACTAGCAAATGAGCTTACATCACATCTTGCTAGCAAATTGAGGTGGACATTGGAAGGACAAATGGTAAAGAGTTCTTTAGAAATGGCAACATTTTGGTGAAAAGGAAATTTTAAAGTTTTGTGAGAGTGGCGAAACCTACATGTGGTGCTAGGAGGATTAATATGATGGCTTCACTTTTAGGGCCCTAATTTTTAAACAAACATGTTGCATGGTCATTATTGATGTTCCTTTTTGGCTATATTTTGCCCCCAAAAAAAGTTTGATTTTCCTAGGGAGCTCCCTATCTTTCAATGTTAAATAATGGGCCACACAAGGTGGATATTGGACCTTAGTACACCCTTACATTTGTTCGATAATTTTGGGTTCACCTTGCCTTAGGTGGCCTGATATCTAATAAAGAAAGGTAAGCATACCTACATTTTGTGTATGGTGAGTCTCTAAGGAGAGGACAATCCCAATATAAAGGCCTTGGACAAGGCAATAGTCAAGCCTCGCCAAGCATTTCAAAAATAACTTCACCCATGGGCTTTACCCATCATAAAACATAAGGTGTAAAACATCCATATGTTTCTTCAACTACTTTTAATTTTTTAAAAAATAAATATGGTTATTTAAATAAATGTCATCTATTCGTTCGTTCCACATCACACACTTTATTTTCACCTTAGCATTGCATTTCCGTTTTGGTTTGATTTAGCCCTTCTCATTCAATCTTCTCAAATGTAAGTGTGGACATGGGTTAACACATTTGGCACGCATCTAACATGTTATCCATTTGAAGGTTAATGGATAGCCACACATGACATCATAAAAAACGTCATGTATGACCTTGCCTAAAATAATGGGCATGATGTATGGGAAGAGCAGTGGTACGCCCTTACGTTAAAAGTTTCATTACGAGTCAATCTTTACATGACTCATGAAAACCAAGCCTTTGTTGCCAATGTGGTGGTTATTGATTTGACACTAGAAATAGTGGCTACGAGTGTTATTAGTCGACCTACAAATGTAATTGCGAAACTTAGCACCATTGCTAAGATTTGCAAGTATAGATGGCTTCATAAGGAACACTATTTTATTCCAATGGCCATGGAGGTGCACAACACACCCGAGTTTGATATTGATCATTTCATTAGGGAGTGTGCTCATCTTTTCCATGATAGATGATTAGGAGATCATTTATCCTTGTCTTTTTGCATTCAATTTTTCAAGTTACATGTTAGTATTGCTCTTTAGCATGCTTTAACCTTTATTATAAAAAGGAAGATTGTGTTGGCAAGAGATGCTTGTTCTAGACCTCCTATTATTATTAGATCTCATAATTTGCATGCAAATAACATTAAAAGGGTTGTGGCTAAGATAGCTTCCTACCATGAGAAGGACTAGTTCTCTCCCTTCTTTTGTTCATGTGGGATGCGCAACTTTTGGCCTTTCTTTGGCCTTCCATTTTGTCTTCCATGTTCTAGCCATTGGTTTCTTATTGGATTTTTTTATTCTTCTTCAATTTAAAAAACATGAGATTAGTGTTATTAACAAGTTTACTATGTTAAATTATTGTAAGATTACCTTGTTAAGTGGAGCACACACAAAGAGCAAGGTGCTTACACACTTTTTTCAAGCAGTCTTCCACAAATTAATGTAGCTTCTTTTAATTCACTAAAAAAAATTAAATAAGAGCTTAATGAGTATGGAAAAGGGAGCCTTCGTACTCATGTTAAAAGATCTGGTTTTCTTTCATATTTTCCAGCACAAAGGATGCATAAATGCTTGTGAAGTTCTTGGCCTGATCTGAACCCTTTGCCAGCAAAATCTGCTGGCCATGAATGAAACACCAGAGTTGCCCGCAAGACATGTGAAAGAACTGTCTTGAGATGCCTCCATGAATGTTGTCTGTGGTGCAACCAATCCGGAGAGCTATTGCTAGTGGGGTCAAGTTGCTAAGTATGACACAAAGTGGTGGCAGGTGGCACAGTATGATAAAGTCTGGTCACAGTGAACCAGCACCCACGAGCGCACCATGAAAAATGAATGGTAAGTGGTCAGGAAACAATTTTCTGTTGGGTTCCAGTTCCCTAGCTAACTATCGTGGTTACCTCAATTGCTTTTTTTTTCCTACTCACCTACTAACAACCCACAAGCAGGTTGTTAGTAAACACTCAGCAGCACACCACGAAGGAGGAATGGTAAGTGGTCAGGAAAAAGATTTCTGTTGGATTCCAGTCCCCTAGCTAACCATAGTTGCTTTTCTTTTTACCTACTTACTAACAACCCACAAGCAAGTTGTTAGCAGGTAGGTAATAACAACAGCCCTTAACTATTTATAAACCATCTACTTATCTAGTAGTTACCTATTTTCTTACCTATTCACCTATATATATTAGACCTATTTCTTACAAAATTGATGACCAAGGTGAAACCATATATTAACTCAGTTGAGGTTCATCCACAACTGAGTAATAGAAGGCATTCAGTGGATGGTGCGATGGTGGGTGCTGGTTCACTGTGGTCACAAAGTGGTCACAAAGTGGTAGTTATGGTTTGACAATAGTAACATGCTGTTACTCATTTGTGGTGTGCTAAAAGGGAAAACACGAAATACCACCTACCCCCCCCCCCATCGAGCACTCCCCAGCACAAAATGTGGTAAAACGTGGTTTTTGGCGTTGGGTTTGATTATTTTGACACTGCTAAAAGCATGTATAGCATTTCTGAAAAAGGAACATGATGGATTGAATGCTGATCAGTATGACGTTCCATTCTATCTGTTACAGATAAAGCGGGGTGATGATGCCAAAACGTGTTATTGGAATGTGAACACTGCATTGAATGTGTTGAATATGTATGGGTTGAAAGATTGGCATTGGAATACAAGTGTTGAATATGCCTGTGTTGAAAGTTTGGCATTCCAATACATGTGTTTCGGCAATTCCCCCACATGGGCAACTTTGGAATCCATAGATGGTTCATGAGTGCAACCACCTGACGTACAATCTTAGGCAAAGATATAGTCAGAGGGTCAGTGAGCCCCCCAGTCAGGCATCCCTTTGAGTATGAAAGCAATAATCAGCGTCAACAACGATTGTATGGATATCTGTTGAAAAAACCAAGCTCAAGGATAATGTAACGATAGTTTATACTTGATAACTTCTGATGAAGCTGCAAAAGGCAGCAGCTGCTCTATTAAATATTTTTTGCAATGCTAATGTCAGGTTCAATGTCATTAATTGAAGTGTAGGCCTTAGGGTAAGGCACAGAGTCCAGACGTTCTAGACATAATGGGTCTAACATGAGGTGGTGGTAGCCAAGTCTGGACCCACATTTCAGGGCTGACCTTAACCATGGGCTTTACCGATATCATGAGCCTAAACATACATGGATCAGAAGGTAGTAAGAAGGAGAAGGACCTTACATCTCCTATTTAGGAACAATAGGGCCTTCTATAAGCTGTAATAGTTATAAGAGGCCTCCTGTCAGTGTGAGGTGCCTCCTATTTTGAGAAGGCAGTATAAGATACCCTCCAAATACACTAGCAATTTGCATATTGTTTGGGCTATTTTGCCTCTTTTTTTCAACTGCATCTAAACTGGATAGTGAACTTTGCAGGTTAGTAATTTGCTCTTGTGCTTGAATAGATTGACATCTTTGAAAATAATGAAAGAGTTTGGCATCAGTGTTCTTTTTTGTGAAATTCTTTGGATTAATTTTCTTTCCTGGTGTGACTCCGGCTAAATTTGCTAAATTTTTGGTCAAAATTCTTCATTTAGTGATTTCAAAATTTTGATAAATAGACACTGTTTATGGATAGGAAAGTACATCTCATTATCCTGGATTTTTTTTCCCAATCAACTCTTTTTCAAGTTACAATTACTTATTAGTTATCTTTCTGGCATGTTACAGTCTTGGGATGCAAGTGATAATTTGTTTAAGGTATTCTTTATTGTCCTAGTGCAAGAATGCCAACCAATGTTTTTAAAATAATTTCTTATGCTGAAATTGTTGCACACAAAAAGCAAGATTAATTGAAATTACACTAAATATATGTATTCCAGGATTCTCCCCAAAAATAAAATAATTCATCACGTAGCAAAATTTCACTCTGAAAAAAGTGGTGGTGCCCACTGCCTACAATACTACTACTGATACCTTTAGCCTGGCTCTAAATCCTTCACAATAATGGAAAACAAATTCAAATATGTTATATTGTAAGGTTTCTGGGTACAAAACATTGTGTGTAAGGTTGGTGTGCCAATTCCTATGGCGTAGGGTCAAATATTTTTGACTTCTAATGAGTGATGGAAATGGATGAAATGAACATGTTATTAGTTTTTAATAAAGGGATCACTCAAGTTTTTGTATGAAAATGAGAAATGGAAGACATTGAATATATGTATTGAAAGACATGGTTTTGGGCACATGAAGAGATGTGCATAATATTGTCTTTGAATTCATTATTTAGTCTAAGGTGGTTGGAATATTAGGATGGTAAATAGTTGCTAGCATAATTCAAAATGGAAAAGTTATGTAACGGAGTGGTCATCCACATAGGGTATGGGCAAAAGCAACCCTTTTTTTATAGTGAAATATAGCCAAAAAGCACTAGACATTTATGTAGGGGAATAGGTATTTGCACCCAAAAAAAGGAAAAGACATTGACCAATAGCTAGACCTCAACAAAGGCATCTCCCAATGGAACCATATACTTTTATTGGTGGCCAATCACATCACCTACTTGATTCCATGTGGTTGTTATGTCCATCACTATTTTGTCAAACAACTAGCATAGGATGTAGCCAATAGTGCCATCATGATCATTCATGTAGCCCAAATGATAGTTACTTTGTTTCCATCATTAGCAACCTCCATATCACCTCCCCAACATCATCAAAGAAGGTTGTTGTGTTGAACAACCTACTTAATATTGAATTAAATATAAACTTGTGGCCTTTTCCTCCATCTTAGAAGTTGAAGATGCCGTATGACAACACACAATTTTTTTTTGTTTGAGTGGACTATGAAGCTCCCTTGGGTTGAAAGTGTTTTTTTCACTTATTGCATTTTTCACAATGTGAGATGTAAAATTTGTAACACAATTGAAAAAAAGCCTTGTTTGCTTGCTCCCAAGTGGGACACTTTGAAGGTAGGAATAAAGTATAGAAGGATTTGCCAAAGTTTCAAGTCAAGAAAGAAAAATGGTACAACACTTCAAGATTTGTTGACATAAAAAAATTCAAGCCTAGTTTTGTCAAGGCACCTACTATTGTCTTACAACAAATCAATGAACTAAATCACTTGGAGATGGAGAGGAAGAAGGTCCAATTTGCCACATTGTTTTAGATCTTGGAGGTGGGTCATCTTTTGGTAGAATATGAGAAAACAAGGGCTTTGTATTCTTTCATTGTTCTGCCTAAAAACCCCAAAATGCATGGGTCATACTCTTTTAAATTAGGTAATGGCTGAATTCATGTATATCTGGGTGACTAATGCAATTCTAGTCATTGTTTATATTGTTAACTACTTGGCCTTTACACATGATGAAGTGATGAAGTAATGAGCAAGATGGATCTTAGTGCTTGTGTAGGTTTGTTTACTTGCATATCCATTTGATAAATTTTCTAAAGGATAGTTCAGGGATGAATTCAAAAACACACAAAAAAGTAAAAAAACGAAGCTTTCTAATGATATATGTAGTAACTTTCTTGCATTTTCCTTCACCAAGTTTGTATTGAAATTAAATTCTACTAGAAAAAAATTCAAAAAAGGAGGATTTATGTCTAAATTGTTACCAACTAAAGTGTGTTTGAATTCTTCCAAAAAGATATTCAAATGAAGAATACTTTGAGCTTGAATTCAAATGCAAAAAGAAAAATTTAATGCATGTGTACTTGAGTGTTGTTCATGATGTTCATGTGAGCAAATTTGGATGTTCATCATGAACTTGAATTCCACCTATAAATGATTTAGAAAAGAAATATTCACATGCATATGTTCCTATTTATTAAAAGTACATGATTTGTATTATGGTTAAAATGACCATCAAAATCACAATAGATCTAAGTTCTTTCATTGGGGGTGTCATAACATTTTTTATCAAAATAACTCTAAGATCTTATGACAATTGAAAGTTATTAAGGAAATCTTTTATGGGGGGATTGTGACATATCCTATTAAAATGTCTCCTTCCCATAATTTTTTTCTTTTAACTCCTTTCATAGCCATTTTAAAACTATAAGACCACATTGATCAAATGCAAAAAATAGGACTACGATTTATGAAACAAAGATTCATCATAGGATGTCACTCAAAATGAAGTAAAAAGTAGCTAGCCTAGCATTCATGAGTAAATGTAATTTCCATACAACTAGCTAATTGAAGCATTAACAAAGTTTTACAAAACCATTCTAACTTTCAAATAGTCTTTTCAACAATTAAGATTTATACATTATTCCAACCTTGTAAAATGTATCTATTTTTTTTGGTTTGATTTTCTTTGTTTGGGTTCATTAATGGCTTCTTTTCATCATATCTTCTACATATTTACTTGTAAGGGCATTCTCTTTATAGAGAATATATTTTTTATTTTTAATCCTTCATGTAGGATGGCAAAGAACATATGCCTTGTACACATAGGAGAACCTCTTATGGATGATCAAGTAAAATAGTTCTTCAATGAACTTTTAGATGGGGTGGCTTGCATGTTCATTCCAATACTAACTCCATTGGTAAAGATCACACTAAAATTTCTACTCATTGCATTATGTTCCATGCCACATTGTGTTATTTTCATATTTTGTTTTGAAATGTCCTTTATTCCTTATTCCCTTTTTTCTCTCTTTGTGGTACATAGTACCATAAATTTTTAACATAGCCCACGACATGTTGCAAATTAAGAGAGAGTGCCCAACTTAGGATGTTAACAATATGTTATATAACTATTGGGATGAACAACCCTTGATGGAAGAAATGAGTACAATGTCATGCAAATGGAAGACTAACCTTCTAACATTGAAATTATTTGTTAAAATATTTGATAACATGTATCAAGCAAAGTAATAACACAATGTGGATTAATCTTTGGAAAATAAATCTATTTTAATGTATGTGTTGTCAATTTTGAAAACACGTACATCAAATATAGGTTAGCCTTGGTTTGTTTAGATTTATCTTAGATATACAATTGGTTTGTTAGGTGTAGCTTAAATTTAGCTTAAATTATCTTTCGTTTAGTTATGGTTAGCTTCAAATTGGGCTTTGTTAACTTAAGTTTAGCCTAATTTTAATATTTAGGTTTAGTTTACAATTACCTTAATTTTAATTTAAAAATTTAACTTAGGTTTAGCTTAAATTTAACATGGTATAAACCTTCAATAGCCGCTGCTTATGGTGTATATAACATTTGTCAACCCTTTGTAATTGTTGCTTATCATTTGCAGTGCTTGCAAACCTTTGGTGATTGCTACCTACCATCTACATTACCTATGGACCCTTTGTGGTTGTTGTCTATCATTTGTAACAACATTACCTTCCCTGCAAACCCCAAATCTCATGTCTACTTCCTTACTACTACCTTTTAATGGCAACTACCTTCCTACATCAAGTCTACTTTCATATTCTAATAGCAAGTATATATTTTCATTGTAAAATAAAAGAAGAACCAAACTAAGCAACCGATAATCTACATTAATTAAGAAGGAATTACTTTCCCTACCTTCCTAAAGGTTAATACAAATAAGAAGAAATAATGCATTTGACAACTTTCAACCATTCTCCCTTACATAACACCAAGTATAATATTTTTCCATGTTTTTCTTTTCTCCTCACACACACACATTTTTCCCAAGAGAATTTTCCTAACCACATCCACTTTAGAATCATACAAAGGAATGATATGCACAATCCTCCTCCTCAAAGGATAAATAAGAAACCCAAGAAGGATATTCACGGCACAAGGGTTGAATCGTTATTTTCCTAAATTTTCTTATCTTTCTAAATCTCCTTATCCTAATCCCTTCCATACATCCTAGTTAAGGGAAATCCATCCATCCCTTATCCATTTAAACTAATTAACCTAGATGACTTCAACTTCTAATAAATAGAAGATGGTAAGTAAAATATTTATCACTAGTAACTAAATAACTGTTAGGATGCCCTTCCTAAGTGAACTAAATTATGATATTATTTCTAATAACTAATGTTACTTTTATCAAAATTGCTACCATAATTAACTTCTAATTATGTTGTCCCATGAAGGTAGTTTGTTGTACTAATAATATTATTGTTTAAAAACGCTTTCATTTTAAAATTCTCTTGAGATTGTTTTTCCATTTGATGGTAATTACCATTTAGTGATGGTACTATCATCTTTTAACACCCATGGTGTTTTAACCAACATAAGACAATTTTCTCCTGTTAAAATTAACCTTTATGTTTAGCTTAGGTTAACTTTTAAGTTTAACTTAGGTAATTTATTATCTTAAATGTTATGTTTAAACTCCAAATTTAGCCATTAAGTTTAACATTTAGGTTTAACCATTAAGTTTAAATTAGGCGTATTTCTTAGGTTTGGCCACTAAGTTTAACTATTAAATTTAGTCATTATGTTTAGCCATTGGGTTTAAATGTTAAGTTAAGCCACTATGTTTAACCATTAGGTTTAATTAAACTATTAGGTTTAGTTGTTAGGTTTAGCCATTGGTTTTAATCATTAAGTTTAGTCATTGGGTTTAACCATTAAGTTTAGCCAATGGGTTTAACCAATTGGGTTTAATTATTAGGTTTAGTCATTAATTTTAACCATAAGGTTTAGCCATTAATTCTAACCATTAGGTTTAGTCATTAATTTTAAATGTTATGTTTAACTTAGATTTTGATGGTAGGTTTAACCATTAAATTTAGGCACTAAGTAAATAGCCTAGGTTTTGGTGTTAAATTTAGTCATTAAATTTAGGCCCACTAGGTTTTGGTGTTAGGTTTAGCTTCAAGTGGCATAGGTTAGCCTAAATTAGACTTGGTTAGTAACTCAAATTAACTTAAAATGGCCTAAATTAACCTAGGATAGACTTGGTTAGTGACCTAGGTTAGTTTAGATCAACCTAGGTCAATTTAAGGTGGCCTAAGTTAACTATGTTAAAATATGTTATTTTTTATTGTTTTGTGACTCCAAGATGTGTTATAAATAAAAAATTGTGATGTGGTGGTTAGGGACCTAAACCCACAATGTGGAGGTTGAAGGTTTGAAGTCCTCACATTTGCATACAATAATAACTAAAGTCATTGCTGAGGTGACTAACCTTAGATTCAACTTGCTTTTATTTTAGGTGGCTAGGGGTTTTAAGCTAAGTGGGATAGGATTATTTGACTAAGCTTTGATTGCCATTTGGCATTACATGATTAGCAAAAAAAAATCATTTATTAGCTCTAGGTTGTCAGGTGGTAGTTCGTAAGTGTTCAATAATTTTTTTAATGTATCTTAGGTTGTCACATGACAATTCATAAATGGTCAATAAAATTTTTAATGTACCTTAAGCTATCACATGGGAGCAATAATTTAATCAATAAATTTATTATGTATATTTTACAAACAAATCTCAACCATTGGATATGTTTTCCATGATTGTGATAAAAATGATTACAATCATGGAAAACATCATCACTTATGGTAGTTATAACTTATATGTCATTGATAGGATTACTATCAATACAATGTGATCTTTTGAATTACATAGTCATGTACTCATTTATACAGTCGTAAGTCCCACATTTTGACATTGTGTTTGTATACATCTTTGTACAAAAAACTTTTACTTTGATAACCCTTCACATAACCATGCCACATAAACATTTTGATGACATGTTAGAATATTGAAAGATGTCAAAAAATATTCTTCTAACATAGAAAGAATCTATCAAAGAATAGACAGGAAACCACAAAAACATTTATCTAGAGATGGTTTGTTGCAAACCACTGAAAAAGGTGTGATATTGTATTCTAATTGTGTTGACATTCTTATCTACAGGTGCATACTTTTCAATTTCTGGACTAAAGACAAGAGGTAAATTGTGCTCAATTTTATTGAAGATTGTGCGAGAAGAGTATGACATAATCTTACTGTTAATGAAGGTAGTTTGTTTGTCACATTAAATCTCCCAAACCATAATGCCTCACCCCACACTCTTAGTATTGTTGAAAAGCCCTTGCCCATCAGTGGGGATGCACTCAGGTGATCCTGTAATGGTTAAACATATGATGTAGGAACTATTGAACAATCAACAATTTTTACGATTCAAAATTCAATAACATAAACACTAAAAAAAATTAGGGAAATTAATTGGAGTGCACTTTTGGCATTGTCAGAAACCCCTTTGTGCACATAATTTTATGAAGGTAATTTTGTTTTTGTAAGTTTTAGACATGTAAGGCAGTATGAGATATATTGAATATTGAGTAATTTTTTGTCATTGATTGACCTAGAAGGACATTTTTGTCAATGAAAATTGGAATTAGAACTTAGGCCCAAAAAGGTGTACCATTTTCCCTTTCAACATTACATCCCTTCCCCGGCACCCCCTTCCCTCCCAATAGGGCAAGGATAAAAGAACAATAGCAAGGAGGGGAAGGAAAAACCAGACCCCCATTGTGGATTTTGGACTGTTGCTAGCAACAATCAAACTTACCGACCACAAGGAGTTCCCCCACTCCAGCTTTCTCGAAAAAGAATAAGGAGGAGGAACCAAATAAATAATGCATGTGGATTGTCATTAGAGATAGGAGGTCGCCTTCGCCCCCATCCCTAGGTGGGGCAAGAAAAGAAGAAAGAATAAGAAGGACCAGGAGGAGGAGAAAAGAAAACATGTTGTGGACTTTAGGATATGGTAGTATATTGTGCTTCATACTCATTTGTTGGTGGGTGTTTGGGGCTGTGTGTCCCCAAAATTTTCGTTTTTGTTTTGAAGGAGTCACTTTGATCAGCCCATCACAAAGATCATTTTGAAATATTGGCAGGGTAGAACTGCCCATCACCAATCACTACCTTATGACCAAACATTACTCTAGATCTTTGTCATCTATGCTTCATTTTAAGTGATTTAAAATGTTAGGAGAGTGTTACCTCAAACTCTAAAAATCATCTTTGAAATGCAAAGGAAAAGGGATAATGAAAAAATAGCAAGAAGAAAAATAAGTTTTTCAACTTACAAAACGCGGTTTTTTTCTTATCTCTTCTCTTTGGACCCCTCCTACTTTCAAAGCTTCTAATTTTCTCATTTCTTATTCATTTTAAATGATTTAAAGTGCTATAGGAATGTCATCTTCAGTTCTGCAAATCATCTTTGAACTATAATTGCAACAAAGCAACATACAAAGAATTTTTGGGGTGTTCGGGAACCAGCTTTGTAGTGTTCTGTGGGTTTTTGAAGTTTAGTTAATATGAAAATATGTGACATTAGAGTTTTGTGTTGGGAACATTGTATGTTGTTGACAATAGTTTAAAGTTTATACACATTAGTGGGGGGATTGCACTTGTTGGAAAAACAATGATTCCTTTAATTTGCTGCTTGGATATTTTCTTATAATTTACCCTGAAATTTACTTACATTCATGTTTTCTGCATTCCTCTAGTTGAATGTAATTCATCCATGATAAATAAATGGATTCATCCATAAATGAATGATACTGATGACTAAACAAATGACGTCCAAATGAACGAATGTTATTCACCCATTCTTCAATTGCATCTTTAGGTACAAGATGTTCATATTTTGTATATAATTTGTTTTAAAATTGATGAATATCATAAAAAGAGTGATAACTTTCAATGTATGGTATTGGTCTACTTTAATCTATTGTTAGGGGCGCATTCTATGAAAGGGCACTCGCAACAACAATCATCCTGAGGACTTATCCTACAGAGTGGTTGAAATAATGCTTCATCTCTTTACCATAGTTTTATTTGCTCTGTCTACTTTCATCATTGTTAATATTTCATTACATAATTTGTTCGTTTCAGTGTAGCATTTCAGCGCTGTTACTCTCATGCCCACCAATTTGAAGTTATGGATGTTGAATTCAACTTTTCATAAATGTTTTTGGAGTACCATTTGGTCAGATATTTTGCCAAGTTCACTTTGCCTATTTCCCAAGTCCACTTTGCGAAATTTTCCCAAGTCCACTTTGCGAAATTGGGAAAGTCCATGTTGCCAAACTCCATGTCGCAAAGGCAACATTGCCAATTTCACTTCACCATGTGGTCTGGTCTGCCCAAATGAGCTTCAAGTTCCTGACAAGCTAAAACGTTTCTAGGCTGTCCAATGCCTAAATTTTTCCCGGTCTGCCAAAATTTCTATCCAAAAAACTCAAGCTGCCCTTTATATATATATATACATAATTTCTCCATGAGCTGCTTCCCTTTGCAGCCACACCTCCTCTTTTACTGCGGGTTCTCTCCTTTTTTTCTCCTCTTCTTTTTCTCTTGGTGATTTGATGTCTCTTTGAAGCTTGAGAACAGCCCTTTCAAAATTGGAGCCATTCTCTAAACTTGCTGAACTTGGTTGGCAAGTGCTAAACCTCCAAAGGAAAACCTTTGTTTTCTTGTTTGAGGAGTATGTAGAGACACTGGAGACCATGATGCCCATGAATGTCCCTAGCCAAGGGATGTCCGTTCCCACAATCATGATTTCATGGATGAACTTTATTCCAGGAAAGTTCAACTTTTCATCCATGAAATTTGTTCATATTCATCAATGAAAAGCTATCCATTTATGATTCACAAATCATATTTCATGGATATTTTGGATGCTTTAATGCAAAAAACAGTGAATTACATTTCATGGATGAAATAAAATATACATTGTATTCTTGGGTGAACTTTCTTTCACACTTTAAGATTTCATGAATATTCAAGGATGGACTTCTGGAAATTTCATTAGGATTAACATTAATTTTTTGGTGAATTTTTTCCACTTGCTTACATAAATGTTTGGAATTTTTTTCCTTTTAAATGCAAATTTAGCTAATTTTGGTAAAAAAATTGGAAACATTTGTCACACTTTTAAATATTAAAAAAAAGGCTAATTAAGACATTGGCTTCAATTTGACATCATTCATTTAAAAAATTAATTCAAAGAAAAAGTGATCATTGAACTCAAAACCTTTCAATTTGCTCTTAGAAATAATTTTCAAAAATTAATTTAGAGGATATTTTGAATTTTGAAAGGGCTCCTCTCAAGCTTCAAAGAGGCATCAAGTCAAAAGAAAGAAATTGGGGCGGGGGGGGGGGGGGGGGGGAGGGGGGTGAACCTATATAGGGAAACTATGAAAATAGAAAAGATGAGAGGCAATTCAAGCTTTGGGCAAAACTTGCAGACTCAAAATAAGTCAAGCATTGAAAAACCCCAAAATATTCAATTTGTGGGCATCTTGAAGCTCATTTGGGCAAAATCAAGAAGGTGAAGTAAACTTGACAAACCTTATGGGATGGCTATCAAATTAGTAAATTTTAATAACCTACCCGAATGATTGGAATCTCATCCAAGTAAATTATCAATCCTAAAACCTTATACATGTTTATGATAGAAGATAGACAAATTAAAGTTAAGAATCAAAATAAATAAATATAACCTTATAATCAACCCTACTTAGCAAATATAATCGACAATTATTATCTCACAAATAACTAAATAAATTGATAGCTTGGGGTATTAGTTTGATAGTGAAATGAATAATTAAAGATTTAAACTCTTCCAAAATTTTGATATTCACACCATGTGTGGTCCAAAATAATGATAATAAACCTACCTTGCCCATTATGAAAAAAACAATAATCAACCAATGTTGTTGTATTATTAATATAAAAGTGAAGTGTGATTCATTAGTCAACCCTTCAAAATGAAATAAGTAGTTTATTTCACTTTAGTCATTTCCTTTTACTAAAGTTGTGTAATTGTAGAATCACTATGTAATCATCATGTTTTATTATTCATTCATATAATTTATTACTAATTAAAATAATTCATTATATTAAACAAGTTTTTTTTCATTTTTTAAAAAATATTGTAGGTGATTTTACCTTATGATTTTATACCTTAAGCTATATTTCAAGTTATTTTAAGTTACCATATGCTACCTTAGGTTATTTTAAATTATTCTACCTTAAGCTATTTTAAATTATTTCAAAGTTATTCCACCTCGGGTTATTTTAAATTAATTCCTCCTTAGGTTTTTTTTATTATTTTAAACTATTTTATTTTAAACTATTTTTTGTTATCCATCTTAAATTATTTTAAGTGTTTCTATTTTAAATTATTTTTTATTGTTATTAATTATGTCACCTTATGTTATTTTAAGTTATTATAGATATTCCAAACTACAACAAAATGCATCCTTGTTTGTTGAATGTTTCCATTGGATTTGGAGAGAATTATCTAGTCCCATTAAATGAAACTTAATAGGGATCTTGTGGATTTATTGGTCCATTGAAAAGGGATTATTGAATTGCACCCACATTTTGTAATAGTGATAATTCCATCCATGATTGAGTTGTTAATTGTTTAAAGCATACATGACTAAATAAAGCATGTTATATTTAAACTATTTTTTGTGCCTATAGTCATGAAATACATCAAATATATATATTATTTTAGTTTATTAGCCTAGGCTAGGTAAGCTTAAGGTTTATTAAGCTAAAAACTTAACCTACATGTTAAAAACATAGGCTCTAATCCATTAGGAATGTAGGCTAACCTTGTTAGCAAAGTAGACTAAAACTATATACCTAATTAGATATTTATATATTACTTGACTAATTAAATACCTACTTAATAACCTGTAGGTACATAATACCTAATAATTACATAATAATGTACCTACTTAGTAATTACCTAAATAGTAAATAACAAGTATTACCTAGGAAGTTAGTAGCTAGTATTTAAGTAAGTTACTAACCTAGGTACATTAGTCATGTAACCATAATGTAATCACAATATAGTTGCAAAATGATTAAAGGAATATGATTAAAAACATATGACCATTGATTACATGACTAAATCAAAACATAGTCACAAAATGTTTTAGTCATGAAAGACACATTTTGGCATTATGTATCTAAGGTCATTATGTTTTATTATATTTTATGTTATTCTACCTTAAGATAATATAATTTATTATAGGTCATTTTACCATATAAATATAAAACAATGTAATTGGCATTTTTTTGTTGCTTAAAAGTCTTTTTAAAAGATTTGAATGATTTGAAAATGACATTTTTTAAGGTCATAGAAATTTAAACTATTTGAAAACCATTTTGTAAATCATGATTTTAAAAATTTTAAATAAAATATTCCATTATTAAGGATTATTAAAAATTTAGTTATTATTATCTTGTTTGCACCTTTAGTTTATTTTAGGCTATTTAACCTTAATTTATATTAAGGTATAATAGCCTATGATGGAATATATTAGCATAGTTGAGAATAACCTTAAATAGTTTAATGAGGAGTAACTTAAAATAAATAAATAAACTTAAAGTAGAATGATTTTAAATAATTTAAGGTGGAATAACATAGAATAATTGAGAATAGCCTATGATAGAATAACTTATGATAACCTAAGGTGGAATAGCCTAAAGTAAACGAACTTATGGATAGTAGATTAAGACTAGCCCACAAACCTAACTTATGTTAACCTTGGAATAGCCTAAAATAGCCTACATCATTTTAGGAATAACATATGAACTTAGCTTATGGTGTCTTGGACAAAACATGGGGGCCCAAATAACCTACATTAGTTTAGAAATAACCTAGGACTAGCCCAAGAACTCAACATATGGTAACCTTCATTAACTTAGGAATAGCTTACGATAGTTTACATTAACCTTGGAATAATCAAGGATTACCTTAAAAACTTAGCTTATGGTAGTTTACACTAACCTATGAATAGTGTAAAGTAGCCTACACTAATGTATGAGTAGTCTATAATAATTTACATTAATCCATGAATAGTTTAAAAGTAGTTTTAAAACTTAAATTATGGTAGTCTACACTAACTTAAGGTAGCCTATATTAATATCCTATGTTACAACATTATGTAACATAATGTAACGAGGTAACATAGGTAAGAAAGATACCTAAGGTAGATGCTTAAATAGCCTAGACAAGGAATGTGCATAATGACATGTGATGACAAATAATTTCACTTAATTAATTAGTGGCCCAATGTTTAAAGATTTATTCTTTAAGCATGGAGGTTAAATGAAATGAAAAATTCAAACCTTCACATTTGCACCCTAAGTTGGTGGGCTAGATTCATAGTTTAAGCTAGGTGGCCTAAATTAATTTAAGTTTTTAGCCTAAGCTAAGTAGTTTAATTTAAGTTTTTAAATGTCTATCTTAAGTTCCTAGGTGGGTTCCTAAGCATTTGGCCTAGGTTCTTAACCTAGCCAAATTTAGGTTCCCAGTATCACTTAGTTTGGGTTCTTAACTTAACTTAGGTTCCTTGTTTAGTCTAGTTTAATCTAACTATGAATTAGGAGGTAACTTAATGAATTAACTATTAACAAATTTGATTAGTTATTAGTGATTTTACTTGTCTATAGCCATTGGTCCCCATTCACTAAGGGTTTGGCCACTTTCACCATTATAAATTTATTTAAATTTATTCAAAATTCTCCCATCTCCACATTATAATGAACAAATTCTTGAATTGGAGCCTTAAATTGGTGTGCTCATAAAATATGGGTGTCCTTGAAGATTTGGAATGGCTTCTCACTCAACCAGGTGCTGAAGCTGGTGAAGTTCAGATGGTATGTGTCCACTTTGTTAGGACCACTACACATCCAATGATGTTTGTGACTTTTTTCAAGTTCCCATCACTCATCAACTGTTTCCCTTTGCACATTATTTGTGCAAAGTTTACATTAGTGCAAAGACAAAATGTGGCACATGCTGTAAATTTTGCACATTTTTTGAGCAAAGTTTGCACCATAGCAAGGATGAATGTGTGGCACATGTTACTATCTGCTGTACTGAACTACACTGTGTGTGTGGCAGGTGGATGATGAACTCATCCCTCCAGTGCCTCAAATAAAACAGTAGATTATCTTCCAGACCTCCAAGTACAGTTTGAGGGACATGGAGATTGTTAGTGTGACTTGTGTATTGAATGGGAGGAGTCAAGAGATGGTTCATTTGATAGCTGATGCTGCATAGCTCTTTCTTTCATTATACAAAGGATGCATTCCTGTTTACTCAGTGCCAATGATGGAGAACATCAGAGAAGAGTTTGTCCCATGAAAAAGGGCGAGACCAAGCATGGCACATTAGTTATTTGGATATTACCAAAGATTCAGGGTACCTGCAAATCACTGAGCATTTCTGCTTGAATAACATCAAGGCAGCTGACAATAGAGCCCATTTGCAAGACATATTTACCGTCTAGGGTTTCACTGTAATTGCATCGTCTTTTAGACACTTCACTGCAGTTCTCTATTGTAAAGGACCTGATTCCAGTGGGCAATAACTTCAACAACCCTTCCCCTCATCTTTGAGTACATGATCTTTAAAAGACAAAAGTCTGCTTGGTTTGCTGATTGAAATCAATTGCTGGGTAAATTGAACAGATGAAACTTCTGCTATCTCATTCTAGTGCCATACCATGATCAAGCATTCTTCCAGAATTGAATAATTCCTAAGGAACCTCCAGCATGGAATCCTGTTACTAACTCTCTATTTAAAGAACACTTGAGATCTTATCACACGATATAAAAAACAAAAGCTAGTTGGAGCTGCATTTGCAGGAACAAGAAGATAGTGAAGAGAGAAAGTTATATTCTTACAAGCTTCTCTTGTCTCTGCCATAGCTCTTGCAAACTGCAACATCATCAGCCCTCTGAAACTTTGCATGCTGCCCTGTGTCTCTTTTCATTACCAAATTGGCAAATCTCCTCAGACCTAAAATGGTACAGAAAATCAGCGTACCAATAGATGCAGCTGTTGGATCCAATTTTTGCAGAATTTGAAAGTCTTCTGGAACGTGTGTTGCAGAAAAAACAAAAGCATGACACATTCCGAGGGGCAACAGTATTCACTACTTCAAATGCACCAGAAATAGCATGGGGAAATATCACAAAAGTAAGAGATGCACAGGAAGCAAGTGATGGAATGTCATAAGTAAATTGTATAGCACTCACATCTTGTATGAATGATTGCGTGTCCCCACAACACAACACAATCCCCCTACCAAACAGTAGGAACATCGTGGTGATGCTCCAGCTTTTTAGCGCGCCAGGGTTTTGGAGGGTTTTAGGGTCGCCGTTAGCAGCTGAATTCTCAGGATGACGTCCAATCCGGGGTTTAGGGTTTCCGTATCCCGATGTGAGAGAGATTGCATTGGGGTCGACTTCGGACGCTCCAGAGGAAATTGCATTTGGGTCTACTTGTGATGCTCTTGGCTTGCGAGGTGCGAGAGAGAGAGCAATTATCAATGTTTCTGCGAAGCTGCAATGTCTTTATCGACAATGCAGCAAGCGCAATTGTCATATGCAAGGTCTGGCTCTTTGCTTGACCACAAAAGCCGCAGTAGCAGCAGCTCCACCACCACATGGAGAAGACGGAGGTCGACCAGGAGGAGCTTGCGGCTACGCGTCTGTGTGCACCCGCATTTCCACTTTACCCATCAACAACTTTTGCAGTACACCGCACTTCTTCCCAGAGCGCACGGGATAGAAACACAGGCGGCACTCAGAGATAAAGGCAATTGCAAGCTTTCTTGTGTTATTCCTTTCTGTGTGTCTGTCTACTGTCTTCTTCTCACAGTATGTGTGGCTGGCTTGTTTGCCGAAAGATTTTGACCTGAAAATCGTCGGAATCAAATCGAAAAATTGGACACCTTCTGTGCAAGACGCAGAACCTGATGGTGGCTTCTATGAGATCAAACTATATGATTTGAAAGAAATTTTTTATGCTGTCCCTGCAGGTCAGAGAGAGAAACGGTGGCAGGAGTTCTTTTTGGATCCATCGCAATGGTGGGATCACAGACCAGAGAAGGTAACTGAGCATCAATCCTGTCAGAATTCACCTGTCTTGTTGATGTCAATCTTGCTGCTCTATCTTGGTTGCTATCCTGCCATGGTCTAAACATTTGCAGAAGTTCTTTCACATCCTTTGCACTTGAGGGAAGTAGTGGTAGTCGAAGGTAAGTAGATGCAATATGGAGAAGGTCAGTGCAGCTTTCTCTGTTCTTATGATAACATTTATGCCTGGGATGTGGAGAATGCATGGCTGATCAGCTTGACATGGTTTGTTGTAGACAAATGAACGGTACCCGGATTTCAAACATAAGAAGACAGGTGAAGCACTCTGGCTTGATGACCAACAAAACCTGCCATGGGTGGCAGCAGAGATGGCTGCAATGGCACCAGGCATTGTGCAATTGCACCCTTTTGCATGGAATCAGAAGCTTTCAAAATACGTGAAGGATGGGCAACTTGAGAAGGCAATGCAGCTTTTCCAACAAATGCAACGAGAAGGAACAACTCCTGACAAATTCACTTTTATTCAGGCAATTAAGGCATGTGTCTGTTTAGGAGCACTTCAAGATGGCAGGCTTGTTCATCAACAACTCATTCAAAGTGGTTGTGAGTCTGATGTCTTTGTGGGCAGTAGCTTGGTTGACATGTATGCGAAATGTGGGAGCATTGAGGATGCTTGGAGAGTGTTCAATAAGATGCCATCTCGAGATGTGGTCACTTGGAGTGCCATGATTTTGGGACATGTGAAATGTGGCCAAGGGCAGAAGGCACTGGAACTATTTCATCAAATGCAATATGAAGGTGTGCAGCCAAACTCTGTTACTTTTGTGGGGGTGCTAAATGCGTGTGCCAGCATCATTGCACTTGACAAGGGCAGGTGTGTTCATCTCCAGATCATTCAAAGTGGTTTGGAGTCAAATGTCTTTGTGGGCAACAGCTTGATTGACATGTATGCAAAATGTGGGAGCCTTGAGGATGCTTGGATAGTGTTCAATAAGATGCCATCTCGAGATGTGGTCTCTTGGAATGCCATGATATTGGGACATGTGAAATGTGGCCAAGGGCAGAAGGCACTGGAACTATTTCAACAAATGCAACAGGAAGGTGTGCAGCCAAACTATGTTACTTTTGTGGGGGTGCTGAATGCATGTGCCAGCGGGATTGCACTTGAAGAGGGTAGGTGTGTTCATCACCACATTGTTCACAGTGGTTTGGAGATGAATATCTTTGTCGGGAATAGCTTGGTTGACATGTATGCAAAATGTGGGAGCATTGAGGATGCTTGCAGAGTGTTCAACAAGATGCCATCTCGAGATGTGGTCACTTGGACTGTCATACTTGGAGGATGTGCCATGCATGGGCATGGTAGGGAAGCTCTTAAGCATTTTGAACAGATGTGTGATGAAGGTGTACAGCCAGATGATATCACTTTTGTTTGTGTTCTGTCAGCTTGTAGCCATGCAGGTCTGGTGGATGAAGGCATGTGCTTGTATGCTTCAATGATCAGAGACTACATGATTCCTGCAAAATTGGAACATTACACTTGCATGGTTGACCTTCTTGACCGTGCTGGCCATCTACAGGAGGCAGAAAATATGGTCATGGCAATGCCCTGTAAACCACAGGCAGCTGCTTGGATGGCTTTGCTTGGCGCTTGCAGAATTCATGGCAATGTGGGGATGGCAGAACGTGTTGCTAAACGAATTCTTGAAATGGAGCCTGAAAATGCTGCTGTTTATGTACTGCTGTCAAACATCTATGCTCCTGCTGGGAACAGGCATCTCTGTGAGAATGTTGAACGGCAGAGAAAGGAAAGAGGTGCAAAGAAACAGCCAGGTCGCACCTGGATTGAAGTGAATAATGAGGTGCATACGTTTGTAGTACAGGATCAAGACCACCCCCAGATGATTGAAATTCATGCAGAACTGCAGAGATTGTCAGGGCTCATGCATAATGCAGGGTACGTGCCTTGTACGGAATTAGTTCTGGATGATGTGGAAGAAGAAGAAAAGGTATCTCATTTGTGTCACCATAGCGAGAAACTGGCTATTGCATTTGGGCTCATCAACACAGCTCCTGGTACTCCTCTACGAATAAGAAAAAATCTGCGGGTTTGCAAAGATTGCCACACTTCCGCAAAGTTCATTTCAAAAATAGTTAGGAGAGCCATCATGGTGAGGGATGCCAATCGCTTTCATCACTTTGAAGATGGTGTTTGTTCTTGCATGGACTATTGGTGATGCCAGTAGTCTGGCTTGTCAATCATTGAATCAAGTTCTCTTTTTTTACAGTAGCATGTCTAGTGGTCTTTTAACACTATCAAAGTTCAACACTGTTATCAGATGTGATACCACTGAAAAAGTGGCCATAGATTTGCCTCCCAGGATATTTAGTTTCACGCCTCTGCCATCTGTAGCACTTAGGTCTGGTGCCTCTTTGTTCTTATGAATGGATGGAGTTATTTTGGAAACTGAGTGAATTTTGAGACTATTGAAATTGATGCCAATTTTAAGTGTGGACCAACAAAGGTTGGATGTATTTGTCTTGGGCCTCCGTCTCTTTGACTTGACCATTGCATCTACTAGTAAGTTGTAATGATGCTTTTAGGTGCTGTTTGTATATTATGTGATGTTTTCTTTGTTGAATGTTTCTTAAGTTTGCAGATTGGACCAGGGCAAAGCTACAAAGTTGAAACTTCTTGTCAAAGGATCCTTCCTAGTTATTGCAGGGACTTCAGTTCTTGCAAAACGTTCAGAGCAGGTCTGAAGCTGGGATTGAGTGTCAGCCAGATGCAAACAAATACTAAGCAATGTGCTATGTTTAACGTTGCATATTCTTCAATCATGATGCACCTTGCACCTGGTAAGGTTTGCTTACCTTTGACTGATTTGTGTCCAACATATGAACAGATTTCTGTGCCAGACCTCAGACCTTGTTGCTTGGAGCATCCTGGTCAAAGGTGATCTGATTTTTCTGTAGAGCAGATAAAGAAATAGAAAGAGAAGCTGAGGCTGCTCTTGGACTTTCTCCTGGTGAGTGATTAGCAGAGCAAACAATATGGGGTGGGGGGTTTAGCTTGGTCGTCTTCTGTTAATCACTCACCAGAAGAAGCAATGGGGCTGACTGCTCTGCTAGGAAAAGGGACATATTGCTCTTGATAACAAGGTTGATGAATAGTCTTGCACTAAGTTGGGATTGCACTAAGTTGGGATTGAGACTTTTGCGATGTATGTCTCTATAGCCTATAAGGGCAGAAGGTGTATATCTAGCTGTGCTACCATGTCCTTCAGAGTTTCTGCAAACTGGTGGCTTGGTCAGAGAACATGCCTTCACCATAAAGCACATTGCATCTTTATTGAGGAGCTTGGACATAGTGGATACCCAATTCTAGTATTGCACAGGTCCATTGTTTGCATGACTGTCTCCTCCATCATTCACACCACCAGAGCTGCTGCCATCATCCACAGCCTTCTCCTCAGATTTCAGGTCTGGTTTCTCCTGGATTTGCAAAACACAAAAGAGAATATTCAGTAATACAATGGCTGAGAAAGAATGAACAGTGGAGGGATCTTTCTAGTGGACAGGTTACAGAATGCAATTTTGTTGGAGGCCAATCAAGTCCAAACTTATATAGCATGAATATATCACAGTTGGGTTGCCTACATATGAGAGAAAGACATGTGATCCATCATCTGGCCATCTGCTCAGAGAGCAAAGGGATGAAATATAGCAAAGTTTATAACTGAACCATTGTGACTTTTAAATAGCTCCTAGATTTTTCGGTCATGCATGATCTAGTGGGTGACCAGCCTTTTGTTTGATAATGAACAAAATTTTGAGTCTGCTTAAATGCATGGAATGGCTGATTTCAGATCAGTAACAATGGCTGATATTATCTGTGTACCATTGAGATTAGATTATGGCTGCATGGAAGCGCCATGGGCAGAAACTCTCTTGGCTGTCTTCTCAAAGGTTAGTAGACTTCTAATTTGAATTGGGTTGTATAATTTTTGTGAATGGATGATGGTGAGAATGGCTTTTTTTTGGTGTTTGGAAGAAAGTAAAGGAACTTTTGGCGAGATCTGGCGTTTGGCATGTGTGTGATCTGATTTTCTGAGCGTCCTTGGGAAACAGTGGAGCTATGTGAAATGGTAGATGTCAAGGTGCACGACACTTTGCCCAAAAATTGTTAGACCATTCCAGGAGTGGTTTTGTGACTGTACCAAGGAAAATATGCTTCAAAGTTCACTGCACGCCAGAGTAGTAATACATGGACTGCCCAGTCTGGATGAGGTATCATTAACATCACAAGGTCTTAAATTTCCACAGCGTCACTTGTGCTGGAGAGTGATATGCATCCAGTAGGGTTTGCCATAAATTACCCTTTGATGTCAAATGCATAGATCAAAATTTGTGGCCTTCACAGCAACAATTGCAACTCAAGTTCTATGCATCTTTAGTGTCTAAGGGTGGTATGGTCTTAAAGGAACAGCAAGAGGTGGGGCAAACAGTGAAAGAGCAGTCTTAGGAGTCGTCCATTCAGAGCGTGCATTAGGTAGTTCTTCTTGCAAATTCAATGCAATAAAAAATAAAAATTAATGAGATTCTCATTATCTTCATGTTCTTCAATTAAATGCCCTCATTTTCTTTTCCCCAATTTCATATTCCCACTTGCTTCTTCACTCACTGGATTTGTATCTACAACAATCATGGTAGGATCTTGAAATGGTGAACTCGATAAAAATGGTAGTAATACATGACCTCCAATGCATTCAATTGTATGATCTTACCCTTTTGCAGTCTGAACTTCTAAGGCTCTTTGTAAGCAATTTCCTTGTTGCAAAAGTCCTCCTATCACTCACGGACTATGCAGAAAACAAACAGACCCTTTTTAGACTCTAGCAACAAGCGATGAATAACAATGCAAAGCGCACTATCAGTGCACGTTGGCCCCAATAGGATCATTCTCTATTTCAGTTTTAAATTTGGCCCGGGCCTTCGTGTAAATCGGCCCTAAGAAGCTCGACGTCTGCTAGGTTTGAAGCACTGTTCAGCTCATAGGGTTAGGGTTCAAGACTTAGGGGTTCAGGTGTTCCTTTGGGAAGCTTGTGCGTGCTTACAGAAGCCATTCGGTGAGCGGAGCATTGAGAAACATGACGACTGCTGCGAGCTGCCACAACAGGCTCATTAGCCATGTTTTATTTGACATGGATGGCCTTCTTCTAGGTGTCTCTTCTTTTCTATCTTGTGTAATGCATGTGATCTCGTGAAGTTGCATTGGATCTGGAGCCATGTTAATTTGAAAATGTTATCGTGTGGTTACAGATACGGAGAAATTCTACACGGTAGTCCAGGAGAAAATTCTAGCAGATTATGGTAAGAAGTTTGATTGGACACTGAAGGCCAAGATGATGGGAAAGAAAGCATTGGAGGCTGGCAAAATACTTGTTCAACAGACAGGTCTTGACGGTATTCTTAGTCCGGAGGATTTCATTAAACGGCGAGAGACGATGCTACACGACATGTTCCCTGACAGTGACCTAATGCCTGGTATTTTCAGTTCCCTGAGATTCTCCATCTGCCATGCGTTTGCAAATACTTCACTCTAGGGTCAGTTTCGTCATTAAAAAATCCTTAAAATAGTGAAATGAAAAAAATTAATTAATCATCTTGTCAACGAGGAAGTGGACCCTAGGCTACAGTATATCTCCATAGCTGATTGCTCCCATGCTCCATCAGCTATGGATCATGAGAGGGATGCCAAAATTGGTTAGTGACTGAAATTTTATGGAAATGTTATTGCTCTTGCATAGGAGCGGAACGTCTGATTCGGCATTTACATGCACATAATGTACCCATGGCTGTGGCAACCAGGTACATCCTTATGTTATGTTGCATATCACTGGTACAGCTCCTCAAGCATTTCATGATTATGTGTTTGGAACTAAAGTATAAATGTCTCCTCTGTAGTTCACATCGCCAACATTTTGAGCTTAAGACAACAAAGCATGGTCCAATTTTTGCTCTGATGCATCATATTGTTGTTGGGGATGACCCTGCTGTTGTTCATGGAAAGCCTTCACCAGATATTTTCCTTGTTGCAGCTCAGCGATTTGAGGTGAGTGTGTTGCCTGCCACTTGAGTTTTTGGATCTGAAATCTGACTCCTGTAATCCTCAAAGTAACTGAGTAATTGAAAATCTGATTTCCCTCTACACTATGCATGCACCCTATGGACTCTCTTTGGACCGTGTGATGTCATTCGATTGCTGCTTAGGTTGACCTCATACAGTTTTGAGTAGCCTGTCATCTTGATTGCAGGACCCAGATTTGAAGTTGGCAAATGTTCTGGTCTTTGAGGATGCTCCATCAGGAGTGGCAGCTGCCCGCACAGCTGGCATGTAAGCTTTGTCTGGCAGGTTCTTTTACAAGCTGATGTCTGCTTCCTGGTAATGCTTATCCCACTGACATGTGCTCTTGCTCTGACTGAAATGCAGGCAAGTTGTGATGGTACCTGATCCAAATTTGGATCCAAGCCTCTGCCAAGAGGCAGATGAGGTTTTGTCATCTTTGCTGGAATTTGATCCATGCCCTTGGGGCCTCCCTCCATTTGCTCCAATTTCTTCATCATCTTAGACTCATCTTGAGAAGAAATTTCTTCTAACAAGGCATTGTTCAATTCACAGATAGTGATTGAATTGTATTGAGTCTACTGTGCCAAGCAGTAGAAAGCTCTAGTTTAATAGCATTCAAACAAACAAGAACTGACTGTTGCTTTGTCGAAAGAATTAATTGTGGGATCTGGCACCTCTACATTTTATACACATACAAAAGATGTCACAGGGCAGCAAATAGTTGGCTGTTCTTAGCTTACTCTGTCATGGAGTCTGGTGCAGGTAGACCTTATTGTTCAACTCCTGACAACTGTAACTATTGTGGAGAAGGTTACTGTAAAGTTGGGAAATGATAATAGGTAGCCTGACCTGTGTGCGTATAGGAACTCTGGCAGTTGGTGGCCATCTTCTGCTGCTTTCCTAAATGTATTAGAATGTCACTATTTGAATGGTGAAGACAAAGCTACACAATTGATTTCAGAAGTTGCGGAAAGTTGGTGCAGTCCATCTTCTAAACTACCTCAGAACCACAGCCAAGAATGTCTGTAGGTTGTTGTCCATAGACAAGTCTGCAGCCATAAGGAGGGAACAGAGGATGCCCGTTGGTGCCAGACACCTACTGGTAATGGTTTAAAACAAGTTTTGGTGCACCCACATTTCCTCAAGTTTGTTGCGCAAATCATGCATCCAGTGTAATCAGGTCAATTCTAGTCTGTTTCCAAAGCAAATCCTGTGAATGAATGCTGATGTGATCTACACAGTTTAGGGTTTAGGGTTCTTTGTCATAGTACTCTCAGCTGTCTGTCTGGCCCCTTTGTATTCTATCATTATCACATGTTATGTGTCAGGAACCCTCTATCTGGATAAGTTTGATTAGTTTTCATCCTGCAAAAGCTGAGAGAGAAGATAGCTGGTATCCTGCATGCAACATGGCTGCAGAGATGACAAATTTTGTGTAATTTGCATGTAGATGGCAGCAGCATCTATACTGTGCTAATGTTAATTGTTACTTTCAGTCAAAAGCATGGGGAGTTCTTGCGTGCATTTCTCATCTCAGTGATGAACTCATCTTTAGAAGTTGAATAGTGTCCAACTAACTGGTTGCTAAGAATCTAGCTGAAGATTGGGTCATGGATGCAAGAGTTTTGAGCCACTTAAGGATCAGTGTGTTGACTTGAAGCTAGTCTTTGATGTCAGCACTTTACACTTGAGACACTAGCAGCAATAGGTCTGGGTCCTCCCAAAATGTGTTCCTTTAGGCACATACAGGCTCATGAACTCAACAAAATCCAAAGCTAGATCTAATTGCAAAGCTCTTAAAACTGGAAGTCTGCATAAAACTGCACAGAATTGGCATTCAGTCCAAGTGATGATGTTGTTTTGATAAGTGGGGTTGCCATGCTATTCATCATCCACTGACAGTCACCACAAATCCAGGTGATGACATTGCATGTGCACTTCTTGCTGAATACATTGTGTGTCCTCTATGCCCCCACATTTGGCAAACATGTCAATAACGCTATTGCCCACAAGAGCCATTTGTGTTGTGTGTGCAGAAGACCCAGTCAATGAGAAGAAGCCAGTTATGTGGTGCAGGCATTGACATTACCATTCAATGTATTGCACAAAAATGGCCAGTATTGAGTACGTATATGCTTATCTTTGTTCCATCTTGATTATGACGTGGCATTGCAAATGAGGTGCCACATAAGCAAAATTGAAACACCACTGTCCTTTCACTGCCACGTCAAGGCCACATCATCTACAAAAATGTTAGATTTGAATTCAGAGTGGCAGAGACCCTAATTTAGTCTAAAGTCTAAACGTGGGATATTTGTAATATTTAGAGATAATAGAGAAATTCACAAAGTCACCCTGTCTTCACCCTGTCTTTGGGCCTCCTTTCAACCCCTAACCCCTCTTTTAGTGGTATCCATAAAGTAAGGAAATTTTATTAAATCTCAGTATAAAATGCTGAAACTCATTACGAAATGCTGAAGCTCATTACGAAATGCTGAAGCTCAGCATCTAATGCACACGGTTTAAGAGTAATTATAGTAACTGTACAGGTAAGAGCAGTGAAAATCTATGTAGCAGCAGTGGAGGCGCTCAGGAAAAAAGAAAGACAAGGTGAAACTCAAGAAACCATCAAAATTGATGGTTTCCTGAGTTCCCCCCCCCCCCCCCCCCCCCCCCCCCCCCCCCCCCCCCCCCCCCCCCCCTTCCTTTCTATTTTTTTTTTTTTTTCGTTTTTATTTTTATTTCCGTCTTTCAAAAACATTCA
>Ga0116231_10001376_pt1 | contig 49421 bp, 48 predicted proteins | sample S1TSphgellanicum_2_FD_89695 | JGI IMG/M metagenome (GOLD analysis project Ga0116231, IMG submission 89695) | Host-associated microbial communities from peat moss isolated from Minnesota, USA - S1T2_Fd - Sphagnum magellanicum MG | ecosystem: Host-associated > Plants > Peat moss > Unclassified...
AAATACTCAGTAAACCTATGTATTAGGACTGCTCAAACCCACATACTCAGTAAACATATGTATTAGGACTGGCTCAAACTCAGAACAAAAAGACTAAGTGATATAGTTCTCTGCTGCTCTGATGATAACTGGAGATCTAAAAAAGAAGGCTCAAATTGCAAAGCATGGTGAATTCAAATGCACTTCATGTGAAATATGTGGCCTGGTGTCAAAGGCCATTTTAAAACTGAGGCTTTAGGGGTGTCAAATGCTAATTAGGAGTGGTGAAGGGCTTTGATTGACAGATGATGAAAGAGTAGATTGGATTGGCTGGTTGCTCCCTAGATGGCACTTGAAGCACCCACTCCCCCACCCCCCACCCCCCCCTTGGCTTTGGTTGGGTGGTTCAGACTAGGGTTGACTCATCAGGTGCTGGAGTGGAGTAATGGTTTTACCCTTTAAAAACTAATATAAAATTAATTATTTCTATTTCTATTTTTTGTTGGAACAAAGAATTCGCTCTATATTAGTTAAGTCAAGTATGCTTGAGAAGTTTTTATTGGACTTGTATAAAACCTGACAACTTGAAAGCAAAGTGTGGCCTTCACTAGACATTTTTAGGATCACATCATGTCAATGGCCAAGTAGAACATTGATGGTTGTGACTATTTCATTGTTTCAATTGCATAAAAAAATTTGAGCTGAAAGGCTTTATCATTTCAATGGGGTTATATGGCGTAATTTCATCAATCCAATAAGAACCCTGTGAGATCCCAGGACAAAAGACACTTTATCCTAAGGTTCTAGGGGAGGTCCCTGTAAGACATGTTCCTTTTCATGTCCATGTTAATATAGTAAATTCAAATTTGAGATTGACATAAATAATGATGAATTATTGAAAATAAGTGTTTCCTTTTGGTGAATTTTCAACAAAACAAAATAAACCATCCATAAATTGATGCTCACTTAAGGATCACATTCTCACTTGGTCTAGTTTCATTTGAATTTATCCTTTTATGTGCAATAGGATGCAATACATTCATTTTCACCCACAATACAACTATTAATTAGAGTGGAGCTTTGTACATACAAATGTAGCATGGGTCTGCTATAGCATGTGGGTCCCAACAAAGGACTTCAATCCGGTGATTTTCTTATGAATTTTGTGACACAGCCAAAGTGGCAATCAGCCATAGGATGATTTGATGAAAGTGAAAATTTTCAATAGGAAGATTTAAACAAATTTGGATATAGACCAGGTACGAAAATACCAAAATTTCATCATCCTTCTATAATTTTGGGCTATTTACCAAAACCAACTATACAAATCTAGCAATTTTTGAAGTTGCGTTCTTTTACTTCTGGCAATTGAAACCCTCAAAAAACCACTTCATTTTCACATTTTTCATTTTTAATATTGCATTTCAACAAAATTTCACCAATAAAACAAGTCTACTTCAATAAGTGTGAGGTGATCACCATGATATGATCAAAATGAATAATGGATCAATGTACAAAGCTCTAATCAAGGCAAAATAATTTACTTGTAGGGTAAAGCACTAGGATGAAGGCATTTACATTATTAATGAATCACTCATGTATTCCAACTATTTCTGCTCCCCACCATTGTAGTAGCCATGCCTTATGACATCCCTCTTTTTTAAAATAAAAAACTCATTAATGACATAGCCCTTTTTAGGTCAAATAAAATTGGATGAGGTGTAGGGATCTAAACCCTAAATCTGAATGGTATTAATGTTTGTGGACATAGTTGCAACATGAATTCATTTGTGTTATTTTCTTTAGTTATGAATTGGCATTACTTTAGTAAGTACATAAGAAGTGCAAGATCTACATAAACGTCAACACCACCATGCAGCTAACTCAAAAAGAAAAAGAAAAAGAAATTCACTTTAAATCAACTATAAATCCTGTAAATGATGCCCGTCATGATCACTTGAAGCTCCCATAGATCAATAATACACTAAAGGAGTGAATTAAAGTGTCCTTAAAACTCTCATTAGGTTGAAAGGAAATTCATAACATGTGTCAATTATCGCTATCAATCAACTTCGTCACCAACCAACAAATAAAGATACACACAGGCTAAGTTATCAAGTATGAACCTAAGGAAAGGGATGTTATGCAAAGCACATGAGAATGTGTAGCTGCAAGCAGGAGAGGGCCTATACAAGCTCCCCTCTAATGTAAAGCATCAAGTGTTTTTTTTTGCTTTTTTTTTCCGCCCTAATTTGAAAGCACCTCTTAGCATGTAAGAGCCCTTTATCTGTTGAAAGACCCATCTGCCTGATTGCATGCAGACCTCGTGACACTTAAATAAAAGAGGGTTTGTGCTTTTTGCTTGGGAAGGCCTGCTCCCATGGGACTCCCCTAGTTTTTGAGCCTACACCTTTGAGGCAACAACCCTCAAATTAGGGAAAGCCTTGGGGAGTAGGCCTTCACCTATATGAAATATGAGTCAGGGCCGTTTGCCCACAGTGGTTCTGCAATGGTGCTGACTCAGCTATCGTTCCCTATACTTCTGGTGGAATTCCATGGTTTTTAATGCCAGATAACATGCCGTTCTCTAAGTCCGCAAAAGTGTGGCAACAAATCAATCTTTATTAGATTAGGGATTATGTGACCCAGCACTAATGTGTTTTTCATGAACTTTGTGATGTAGCCAAAGTGCTGATCATCCATAGAAAGATTTAGCCAACTGTTACTATAAACCAGATATGAAAGTACACATTGTTTTTATCATCCTTTTATATTTTTGCTTACTTGCCTGAACCAAATATAAAAAATTAATGATTTTTAGTTTTTTTTTCTCACACTTCTGACCATTGAAATTTGAAACCCCTCAAAATCACATCCTTTTTGAAACTTTTAATTATTCTTTTCAAATTGAATGTCCTTAGCCGAAAAATTTCAGAATGGAATTTAAAAAATTCAAAATAATCTTCATACCATCTTCCTTTTTCTATCCATTAGCACCCACTTATCCAAAGTAAAAGAATTCATTCTTCGAATATATTACTTAAACATTTTATGATATTTTTGACAAAGATAATAAGCTTACCAGTATTTGGACATTAATGTATACCAAATACTTAGAGCTGAAACTATGTCATCAAATAATATGGATGTATCTCAAGGATTCTTGAAGCATTATTTTGAATACATTATATCACAAAAAAATGATATTATATTGAAATAATATGAAATATTTTGTAATCCTATAGTCTATCCTACACCTGTTTGCTAACAAGTCTTTTATAGTGCTCAAGACCTACAACCCAAAAAAATTAAAATAAAAAGTCATATTGTAATGCTCTAGATTTTCATTTTCCAAATCAGAGAATGAAAAAATGCTGAAAGTTACCACTAGCATGCCCAACTGGGGTTTTGGCTACATCTTGACCAGTGCTGGCTGGTTATTGAGTTTTAACTCAGTTATCAACCTGCCTATTGATAACCTAACCATCTCGTATTGAAATTTCAAAATCTAATAACCTACCCAGATGACTTGATTATCATCCAGTTGGGTTATCAATCCTAACTTTTTTTATGATAGAAAATTAAAAACAGAATTTTTTAAAATTTAAATTTTCTTAAGGGCCCTATAACTGGTGTATAACTGATAGTTATTAACAAAAATATAGATAACCTAAATGGCACCCAAATTTTTTGAAAAACCTATGGAACGCTTATGAAAAAATCAGTAGCCAACCAACACCGGTCTTTACATGCATGGTTGGATGAATCACGAGCTTGGCTGTTCTGGACTATTTGCCACACCTATTGAACCTCAACCAAAATTACCAAAGGGAATTTTTTTTCTCTTCCAAAACTTTGAATGGGAATCAACAAATTTTGGGTGTCAGATAATCCTAGCCTAAATTTGTAAAAGAGGATGAAGAGCTTATAAAGCAGGAAAATTAGAAGAGACTTTCACTGAAATAAGACTCATCCAACTTTTGTTGAGCATATGAACATAAATATTATAAATTGAGGAAGAGCAATGTTTTGAACACTTTTACGGACTATGGAATGAAACCTAATAGGATGCACACTCAACTCCCAAACAAAATGAGCTTAACAAAGGAGTTAGTCATTCCATTAGGTGGCAATGGGTTCTTCCAAGGCCTGTTCCAAAGCAAAACTAGTTTTCTCACCGCCAATTCACATTAAAATACCCAAGTAAGATGACAAAACCACTTACAATAATGCTAAGGTTGGTTTCAGGTCAAATGAACAATATGGACATGTTATTCCCACCCATGAAAGCAAAAATGCCTGTGCCTGTGATTTCATTCTTCTGAAATCCCCAATGAGATTTTTATGGTCTGTAAATGTACCTCCAATTACACTAAGAAAAATCTAAAGGTTTTTTATGTGCAGAAATTACGAGTTGTAATTGTGTGCAAATAAAAGGTTGTTAAATCATAAATGAGTGAGGGAATCCAACTCCCTTTTGATCTCATTTATGGAAATTCCATATTCGGATTCAATCAATTATTGATTGATTGTTCAGTTCCTAATGAAAATAGGACTACAATAAATGCACATTGATTGCCCATTTAAGTAGTTGTTTTGAGACACATTACTCACAGTTTATGCCAAAAATTTAAACTCTTAAAGACACCAGATACTAAAAGGCATATTCCAGGGCTAACTTGGGCAATTGGGTAATTGTTTTTTTTTTTTTTTTTTAACAACTTTCATTTTTGGCATTTCTGAAAATTTGGAAATCAAAGAACAACATCTGGTTCCACAAGAGGACTCAGCCAAATTTGGCTACACATCAGAGAGGACAGTTTAAAAAGAATTGTGCTATAATATTTTGGCAACATGCTAAAACCTATTGTCTAAACATGGCAACTTCAAAAAAAAAATTCTCATAATGTGGCAACTTTGCACCATTTTTTTTTAAAAGCTTTTTTTTGTTGCCTGGATGTGAAAGTTCACGGAATTTAAAAAAAAGAAAAAGAAAACATTGCTCCTAATGTGATGCCCTGAGAGTGAATTGAACCCACAAATACACAAAATTCGAGGTGAGTTTTCTTACACATGAGTTTTCATCTTCTACTAAACCCTAAATGCTAAATCCTAAACCCTACCTACGCCTGAAGTGAAAGGAGACTAAGCTTGTTGTTTGTGTTAGTATTGCTTGGAGTTGTTTTGTATAAAAGGATTTCATGACAAGAGTCCTTGGGGGTGGACATGGCTTCTACTAAGACAATTTTGGTCATTTTGTTTCACAAATTTTGAATTTCTCTTGGCTTTATGAGGAATTAATATTCATTGGTTACTAAAAATACAACATTTTATGTATAGTTTGGTGACACATTGTATTGTTTAAGATTGTTTAAGATCAAAATTAAATAGCATAATTATCTAATAATTGAATCATAGGCCAAATCTTTGTAAAGGCTACCACTTCATTTGCATATGGAAAACGTACATTCATGCAATTTATTCTGTATTGCCCACTAATTAGACTAGAAAAGGTTTTCAAAAAAATTTAAAATAGGGTAATTTGATTCCGTCTTGCAATAATATAATTTTCACACAAGTCTAATACAAGGTTTCATGTAAATAACAAACTAATGGAACATCATGAAATGCACTTATGGCTTTACAATGTCATTTTGCTATATGATTCAGAGATTGAAAGAGAGAGAGCATCACAGAATCTCTCTACTTGAATATTTCTAGTGAATTTTAGCTTATATACATAAAAGTTGAGGTGTTCTTTTTTCTCCCAAAAAATGTCCCCAAAAATTACCATGTTCCAATCTCCAGCAAGAAAAATTATTTTAGTATTTTTGAAAACAAGTATCTATCAAATCATTTCTTTTTGCATCTGCAATAAGTATACATACATCAATACATACATACATATATATACATATATATATATATAGGATGGAACAAACTGGAACAAGTTGAGAAAATTATCATTTTCAAGAAAAAGTAGTTATAATTAATTGACCAAAATCTCCCACTAAGTTCTAACTAAAAATATTCCAAACAAAAACAAAATAATCTCCAACTCAAATCACTAACTGGAGAAAAACTACAGAAAGAAAATTTATTCCAACACAACCGTCCACTACCTTCAGAGTTGCAATAACTTCTTATTGCAATAATTCAAGAAAATAATTCCTACACAAATAATATATCCACTACCATCATATTTATTGCATTTGCCGCAGCAGTGCAATGCCAATGATGCCATTTCCTAAACAGTCCAGAAAATAAAGCTAACCAATAGGTAAATAATAAATAAATAGAAAGGAGGGGAAAACTGCAACAAAGATGATTTTGAGAGTTTCATTGCATGATACCACAACCCTTCTGTACAAAGAAAAAGAACATTTTGGTGTAAATGGGCTTTTATAGAGAGCAAGCAAATAACATAAAAGTAAATTTCTTGGAAACTTCCATACGCTACACAACATCAACTTCTAAAAATTCTTTATAAGAGACTTTTACTTCCAATTCAAAACTAAATCAATATGAGGCCTTGCAAATCCTCATCATTGTCATCAATCACAACAACAAAAAACATTAATTTTACTTGAGCAATAGAAAAAGTTTTTGATATCAAAAATCAAAAATCTATGCAAAATTATGTATGTTATACATACATATATATAGTGCACTAATTTTGCTCCACTACGTAATGTTTAGACATACCCTTGGCCTCCTGAAGAAACCCTACATGTGCTGCCCTGGGCATTTTTGTATTGTTGAAAATCCAGATATGAAAATTTGGAAAAGGTTTCAAACGAAGTATGATGCCGAGTTTGTCAAATCAGTGAGTACCTGCACAAACAGAGGAAGGGAGCAAAACATGAAGAAACAATCATTTGCTGCACACATCATCATTCGCAATCTTGAAGATCTTTGACAATAGAAATTACAATCTAGTGTCAATGACCCAAAACAAATTACAAAAGGTTTCAATTCTGTAACTAGCACATGGTTCAATATTTAATTATAATCATGGCAACTAAGCTTGTCAATTGCAGTCTACTGCAGAATTGTCATTCTTGCCTAGGGGCCACAACATCTCTGATATTACTGCCCGTGAGGTTCTTAAGAGCATCACAATATTTTTTGTAGAGCATTTTGATTGCTACACAAAATTGGCATCTATGAGATTGGGTACTCAGATAAATATTACAGCCCAGTGCGAGTTTCTGAGAGCCTTTTCAGGTTTTTAGTTGATCTGAAGCAATATAACAACTTTCCCTTTCCAGCTGTGCTCAAAGCACATAATAGTAACTCAGAATTGAGTGAATATATGGTGCGGATAACCACCACCATACACATCTACAAAATTACATCAGGTTCATGAGAGAGCACCTACACCTACACCCTGCAGATTGGTGGAACTTGAGCCAAGAAACTGGAAATAAATGGAAGTTTTCCATTGGAATACACTGAGTAATAATGGTTACAAGAGATGGAACCATACCTCCAATTGCTCTTCAGTAAAAGCAGCCTTTTGAAAACTCCATGTATCGAAATGAGTGCGTCGAAATTCAGCAATTGTCTTTGTAACTGTAGTACGCATTGGTGCAGGTTCTTTAGTGAATTTGGCGAGCTGTGTCACCATCTCTGGTAGCCAACTGCAACATGTAGAAGAAAAATGAACCACATCAGTTCAGCCTCAGATCTGACCCAGATACATTCAAACTCCATCAGAAACCACAGCAGAGAGTCAAAAAGCTTGACTGAGATGATGGTGATACAACAGAATATGCATTAAAAGGACATAGTAAAACATACCTGGGCATATCATATGGCATGGACAGAACACATGCAGCAAGTCCCAATACAATTCCATGCACAGATGCAGTACTCAACCCATTTCCTACTGCTCCTTTTTTCCTGCAACACCATGTTTACCCTCTTGTAACTGAATTCCAATCTTTGTTGAAATCGAGTACACCCATAAGACTCTATGCTAGGCCATTCGCTTCATGTTAAGACATTCTTTTGTACATAAGAGGTTCTTCAAAGGGGCAGTGCATTTGTTGGCCAGTGGAGATACCTATTCTTCCCAATGGTTGAACCTTGAAAGGAAAGTGAAGCAGCCAAGGCTTGTTCCCTAAACGCCTTAGCCAGCTCACCATCAGTTCCCTTCAGCATGCCTGACAATGTTGTAGCTGCTAAATCCCTTACCTGCACAGCTCAGAGTATCTTAGCTAGTATCTTAGCTCCCTGTTTGTGTCATGCTATAAGTGGCTACAGGGAAGAAGCAACCAGAAACTCCATTATGCAAGAGTTACCTCAAGTTGTGGATCAGACAGAAGTTCTTGCACACGTCTCCACAGTGCTGCCATGGCAGTACCTGCCAAGATGAAAGTGTGCCTGCAAAAGACAAGGACTTATCACCACCAGACCTGTCCAATTCTGCCACCTTTGCAGCTGCACAATGAAGCATCCTCAGCATATTCTCAAGGATTTAGTTTCTAAAGGACTACTGCTTCACATGCTCCCTATTTCAAAAGGGGCTTTGCAAATCCTGGAAATGTCACAAAAAGAAGGTAAACTCAACAAACCTGTACACAAGAGATTGGAGAAATGTCAATGCTGCAAAACGTGTGTGCCAGTTCAGGTCAGAGGTTCCTGCAAGAACTGCCGTCACAGCCCCCCCGACTTGTTCACTATCAAATGGTGCTGCTGAATTCAGTAGTCGTAGCACACCTTTTGCCAAAGCTGAGAGCTCTTTGTCTGCTGTCTCCTGTCCTCCCCAATACACAGTTCTCACCTTATACCTCTGTCTCTACAGCCCCTAGCTAGAGCACCTGGCTGTAATAAAAATAGCTATTGCTTGAAGGTGACCACACTCAAACTGCCAGACCAGATTGTTGTTTCAAGAATACTTTTCCAACATGATTTGCAGCTCATGCTCAATCACCTACTGAAAAAAACTCTTTTGGAGTGGCAAAGTACTGAAATAAGCATGTGTGTTTTCTGAGTTGCAAAATCAGGAAACAGTGGTTGAACCCTGACCTGCAATGAGAAAATTGGGTGGAGAAGTCCAACAATGACACTGTTGAGAGGTACTGCCCTACCTGACTTGATGCTTGCACTAACAAAGAAGAGTGCCTGAGACCATGCAACAAGCAGAGTCAGTGGCATGTCAACATGATTTTTCTAATATGTTTACTAGTGTAATTAGCAGGAGTTTTCTGGGCATGAATTCCACCATTACAGGGCTTCCTTGAAGCTTATCCAGAGTTTACAAACATCCACAGAAGTAGATAGGTGCCACATGAGCAGTGGGGCCCTGCTCTTTCTTTGATGCCCATGATGCACAAATCACAGCAGATAGGAACACTACGAATGCTAACATGGCATACATCAGAGTGACACCAAATATCAACTTCAGATCTGCAAGTCTCCTTACTGTTTCCATCCATTTTGCAGCAGCATCACCCTCAGTAACTTCAGCTTCAACTCCACTGCTGCTTAATGGTCCTGTGCTGCTTGAAACAGCCAAAGCTGTACCCCCCAGTGTTTGCCCATTCCTTATCTGAATCTTTGATGCAGCAGCCGCTGCACCCTCGACCATCTCCATGCTCCATCTCTTAATACTTTCATCCACAGAAACCATATTCTCAGCCACAGCTGCATCTGTGTCATGGCTTGTTGCAGCCAACCTCAAAGCAATTGAAAGGTTTCCACCCACAACACACATGAGGTTCCCCACTCCTTCACGGACCTGCTCTCAACAACAAAAGGGCATTCAGGCACAATAGAGAGCAGTGTTTACCAGTGTTGGGTGAGCATTAAAAACAGGAACACACCCCTGGTGGATATCAAGGCAGTTCTTAGGATTGATAACCATGGTTCTCAAAAAAATTGAAAAAAAAGTCATCCATAAAACAGTCAGTTCTTTACTTGTTCTTTCAATAAAACTGCTGGTTCTTTAAGGGTGTTGAAGCAACTATGACTGGCAGTTCTTTGATTCTGATCCAAGAACCAGAACTGACAGTCCTCTGATTCTGAAATGTTCAAAAAACTGGAATTGGTGGTTCTTTACAAATTCAACTAACCGCACGACACTGGTATTTACCATGCAAAGCATTAGTGTCCTCTGCTGCAATAGAAAAACACATACAACTTCACAAATCCAGCTGCTTCTCACCATACACACTTGAGGCCAGATGCCTAAGTTGAAAGGGGAGTTACTTTAGTTCTGTACCTGTGAAGCAGGGTGGTTCATGCAGGTCAGCAACTCTGAGAGCAAGGATGCCTGATACAGGTTCTCACTCTTCAATCTTGAGGCCGGTAGCACTTCCACAAGAGCTGCCTGCAGAAACATGAGACGCTTGGTTACCAAGCTGGTTGAAGCTGATGCAGGTGCCAATGGTTCCGAAAGGCTTTCCAAGATCTGGTAACGCAGCAAAGGAGCACTACGCCCTCCAGGGCCCTTTCCTGTAACAGCAAAACGCACACATGCTGCCCATTCTGGTGCAGATTCAACTGTTGACTGCAACAGTGCCTTGCGCAATAGTGGACGTATCCAAGTCCCCCAGGCATCCACCACACATGTAACATCTGAGTGCAGTAAGCCAGCCAACACCTCTGCAGAGACACTCTGGTTGCCACGCTCTTCAACTGCACTAATTGCCTTCTCTACAGGTGCACGCAGTGCATCCAGCACAGTCACTCCACCTTCTTGTACTAGACGTTTGAAAAGCTTGGCATGGTTTGGTGAAAATGCCTCTCCACTCATAGTAGCATCCCAGGTTTGTGTGCGAGGCCAGTCACGGAGAAAGGATGGTAGTAATGCTGTCAAACCTAATTCTTGCATTGACCGCAGTCCACCTACACTGCGTCCTTGACCTTCTGTATAGACATGATCAACAGCAAGGTTGCCCACCACCTTCTCCCCAAAGTTTCCTCCCTGGAATATAGAGACAACACTCTGCTGCACATGTAGAGCAGCTGACAAGTTGCTTTGTGCAGAACCATGCATGGATACGCTTGAGGACATCTTATGTGGGCCCGGTTGCAGAAGCAACAGTAATGCAGCCACGGACAGAGGTCGAAGGGGTGGGAGTTCACTTGTAAGGTTGGACAGGAATTGATCTGCATCCATAAGATGTTCAACACAAAATTTCCATCAAGCCAAGAGTGTATCAGTTAAGTGTTCATAGCCATATCTTGCAAGCGGCGTCTGTCATCTGTAGTGCCTCACAAACACATCTTTACTGGAGGTCATTGGGTCAACCAGTCCCTCAAATTGTTAAAATCTAGGGCCTTCAGCTCTCAGGATAACACTTGGATAACTGATTGCTCCTGGTTAGACTAAGAATCCAATAGCACATAGGATGAAGAGACACCATGTTGCACATTTTTCAGCAAAACGGCTGTCATGCCTGCATATAGGTTTTAGGGTTCCATGCCAGGAAACTGCACCATTAAGTAACTTCTAGTGATGCATTTCAGCTATTTGCTACTCACCACAAATAAGTTGTCTTGCTCCCAATATTGCACTTGAGGTTGCCAAGTCTTTATCAGCTACAGGGGGCACGACCAACAACAGCAACATGCCTTGTGCCATTAAATTGTACCTGGCACACATCCAGTGGCACCCCTCCATGTAAAAAGCTGCAAATGTGATGAAAAGGGAAAAACAACAGAAGCATAGAATATAGAGCAAGTTCTGTGACCCACTATTTGCACAGCCTTAACTTCAAAAACTAGAAGAGAACAGAACAGAAGACCAGAACAGAATTTGGCTCCAGATTACACACCGCCAATGAATGTTCAAAGCCCCATCAGCAAGGCGACTCTTGATATAATTGATCAGCCCTGTGTATGTCATTGTTTCTGGCTGTTCTTCTGTGTGTGATAAAGAGCTGACTCGAAGGCCTCCAGAGCGGACATTGAACACAATAAAAAGCTGCAAATTTTTTGTAACGCAAAGGAGTCAAATTCAGTTGACAATGATCAGAAACATATTCATGAACTTTGCAGTAAGAACCATTTCAACCAAGACATGAATGTCTGCTGAATCCATGTTGCTAATAACAATTTGATGCTTTACACATGTCACTCACCTCATTGATAGCAGTCTGAGCTTTTACAGAATCATGATGCGAACTGCAGTTAGTAAACACAGAGGCACCAGTCAGTTCTTCCATACAACAGCCATGTTGTGAAGTAGAACTAGTGACCTGAAAAACTGGAACTAAACCTCAATGAACTCATGTTTCATACTACACATGTCTACATACCAATGTTCCAGGCAGTAATTAGCTCTGTACCTCTAGTGTGGACTAATGGGTGCCTCTAACTAAGCATACACAAGCTAATGGCAGTAGCAAAAAAAATTCATTGAGAAAGTGCATAACTGTGGGAAAAATGGAGGTTAATAACAGAAAGGGAGAAAAAGATGGCACCTGTTGAGCAGTGCCAGTAAGAATCTGACCAAATCACTCCAATCCTGCACATCAAGATTCCTGAGAAAGGAGCAGGGACCTCTAAAAAAAGTCTGCCTACTCACCAGCTATGCACAATGCCTAAGATCGTGAAAAATCTGAGCTCACTTGCATGACCTCATCACAAGAGAGCTTACATGATTATGACCCTATATCAGAAAAATCTCTGTTCACTATTAGCTGCTGGAAGAACACAACTTATGAAGAGGGAGAAAAAACAAGGTAGAGCTATAGCCAAGTGGAAAGATAAACACCTGCATGAGATGGCGAAGTATGGGTCTAGACATCAGGACTCGACAAGCACCCAACGCTGAATCCTCTGTATCACCAGTGTCTTGTAAACGCCCGGTCAAAATTGGCATGCAATCTTTCACTAGCATTTGAAAGCGCTTCAGTAACTTTCCAAGTGTACCTGCTGCAAGTCTGCTTTGAAATAGCCAACACTCCAGAGTCAAGCAGCCTTCAGGGGTTTTGGTAAAAGATGAAATGCTAACAACCTAGACTCTGCTCATAGGACATCAACCCCAGTAATACCCAATCAGCATCTTTTCAACTTTAGGGCCAACACCTCCTTTCCTGAAGGTGAGACTTTTGAGTAACATCACCGGGCACAACATATTTTTGCCCAGATGTCAATCAGAGACCTCTAGGCTACCAGCATTTAGACCAAAGGTCTCACCCAATTATCACTAGGCTGAACATTATCCATGCACCTACACAGGTAATCCAACATTACAAGTGAAAAATAAGCTGCTTGATTTATGCACTTAAGAGGGACACAGAGAGAATGTAAGATGAAAACAAGACTAGTTGCAGGGACTTACGACCGGACTGCATCGTAATGATGCAGACTTAATGTTAGGAGGTCTTTTGATAATAGAGCCACATGGCTGGGTGCAACAAACTTGTCAACCCCTCGCTGGTAGTGGCGATATCCATTCTGTGAAGCCCTTAGAGCATTTCGTGCATGCACCATTTCCACCACCAACCACCGTGGCCTGTGTCACATTCCACCCAACACTAACCAAGTAAGAACATTTGAAATCCACCTCCCTGTTGTACTGTACAGATATGGGCAGGGCCACAGAGTCAATTAGAAGAGTTTGTCCAAAGATAAAAGGTTAACCACTAGTCATGAAAACCTTTTATCAAAAAACATTCTGTGGAGCATACCAGCGCTTCCCTCGTCCTTGGGGATTTGTGATGAAGTTGACCTTTGGTTCAGTGAAACATTTTGACTCATACTTCCACAGTGTGCGTTCTTGTACCCAGTGTCCGTACTCAATCCCTCCTGCAATTACTCAGTTGGCATCAGAAGGCAGGCTTGTGGCTTCACTGACAATCACAAAACATAATGGTAACCCTAAACACCACAATGGTTTAAAAGTGGTACTCACCATAGTTTGCTGCCAAATCCAGGACCTGAATAAGTAACACAAGAAGCACACTGTCATCTGCTCTCTCTTTAACTAGGAATCTGCGCAGGCAACAAGGCAAGTGTATTACTTTCTGAGAGCTACCTATCTGCCTTCCATTTAGCATGTCAAACAATAAATAATGCCAGGTCTGCAGACAAGTGTGACTGATGTGTCTCCTTGTTGTTAGGCCTACTGTCTACACTGGAGGTGGTCACTTTCACATTTCTGCAATACAGTTTGTTTGCCCAAATCTTTCCCTGGACTCCCTCACCATGGTTGACTTGGATTCCTGGTGACCAACTCTGACTGCATTGGGCTATCATCCACCATGCACCAAGTTTGATATAAAACAACAACCACTTGCAAGGTGGCAATACCCCTGAACAACTAGGCTATAAGCTTGATGCTCATTCCAAGAGCCCTACAAATGATGAAAGAGGTATGAAAACTAAGGGATCTGAAATTTTACTCAAAAGTTGTGTGAAGTGTGGTGGCTGTCTCCTCCCTAAGCACGACACTCCCCACAGTTGCCCCAGCAGCACCCGCTACTACCAAAGGCTGCCCACTATGGTCTTTGAAACCAGTTTCGAAATCAGGCAAGCAAGACCGCACTCCACGTAAGGATGCATCTACTCGGAGCAGAAGCACTCGCAAGCACTCTTTCAGCTGACCTGTGGATTGCAAGAATGGAGAATTAAGAGGGCAGCCTTCTGCAAAGAAAGGAAGAAGGATGAATCATCTGCAAGATTAACATTATGCTGTCTCTTGATACAGTGGGGGCTACTCATAAAGATGGGTACTTTCTAATGGAAATAACCAGAGCAATTTGGTTGCCCTGGTTCTTCTTCCAGGACTTGAGGAGCCCCTAGGTCTTGACGGCTCAGGTAATTGCATCACCCAACTATTCCTATGAATCTTTGATTGGATACAACTATATAGCACCTATTTGCACATAGAAGGCAGTACCTGAAGAGTTAGCCTGCCTGTTCTCATTACAAATGCTGCGCAGGGAAGCAAGTGAGCTCTGAAGATGCAAGCTAAGTAAATGGTTTGCAAAGGCAATCTCATCATTGTTTGGATAATGCCATTTGGGGCCATCATCAACAGGACCCTTCATAGTTATCCAAGCCTCAGCTCCATCCATATCAGTGTGCACCCTGTAAATGCAAAGACCATACCAAAGGTCCTCTCAGTCCAACATATAGTCTTAGTGAGAAACATCTTCAAACTACCATCAAACCAGACAATCATTGAGCATGCAGAATGCACTTAACCCTCTGGAGAATGGTAAGATGGTGATGAGACAGAGAAGAAACGGAAGATCTACCTGTTGAACACATAAAATGATCAGAGGACATATATAAAGAAAAGGAACACAGAAACTCCTACCGATGTTGATCAATTGGGTAGTAAAGAACAAGGCTTCCAAGTAACCCGCTGAGAACCCGACTGCCCGCCTCATTGACCTGCCAAAATCATATTTACACTGTATGTCACTAAATTGCATGCTTTTGGATATTGCATGGCAATATTGACATAGATTGTGGATTTGACATGGAAAACCTTATGCAAACAGCAAGACATAAACAATTACACCAACAGACTTCACACCAAAAAGGACCGTGGAATATGCATGTGATTACTCAGACAGATTCCACAAAAAAAGGAGAAGTACCCAAGCAAATGTATGAAAAGAAAATAATACCAAAAGTAAAAACTGATTTATCCTGAACAAGAAGCTTCTTTCAAAAAGAAGACATCTTTATCATTTGTCATACCCCACAAGCCTTCTCAAGTGACAGGAAGAGATGCTGAGAATGCACAATTCCACCACACTCATAATGTGACAAACATATCAAGACTGCGTCTAACCTTAGAAGATGGTGCATCAAATGCAGCTCCTATGACTTGGATAAGGAGCTTTTCATATTGCAGCAGAGCAGGCCCACCATACATCACAGCAATTGCGAGCACATTGAGTTGGTAGGTCACTGATAACTCCAAACCTGGTGACAGTCCCACCTGCACAGAAGCCAATCATGTTCCTCAACCAATGTGAATTTTTTTCATTTTGACTGAAAAAAGAAATGATGTACACATTACCACTTTTCTTGTGATGTAGTACAGAGCATCAACAGAAGGTATACCATGTTTCTCTACTAACCTACTTATTGATTATATAAAATTGACTTATACTATGTAATCAATATATAATGCCTCTTGTTTTCTAGGAAGAACAAGGAGGAAGTTGAGCAAATTATTCAGAAGCTTTCTGGTCAGAGGAAAAAGTAGCCCTAGAAAGCCACTTTCACCTTTTGCTCGAACTTGACTTTGCAGCTGCTACTTTCTTCAACAGGGCTCCCCCCACCACAAAAAGATCTATTATTTTTAGCCTTGGGGACAGAGAGCATAGCATTTTTATCTCTTCCAACTTTAGACAAGACAAAACTGCCCCCAAAAAAAACATCAAAACCCTGCTCAATTTGCTTAACAGGACCTCATGCCCCAGCATCATGCTGAAGCACGCATATAAAACAGCACAGGGGAGCTTTGGTGCAACTTTACCAACCTTGAACTCAGCCCAAGGCCCATCGCCACTTAACCCTGTAACCGGTGCATCAGCAAGTGCTGAAAGGATTGAGTCCATCAGAGGTCCCAGCAGCTGGGGCACAGCATCTGCAGGACTAGCATAAACTGCAGCTGTGCACAAGAATCCAACCTCTGCTACCGCTCCAGGCAGCACTTGCCCATGCACAAACCGTGCCACCTTACGCAGTGCCTGCCACATACTCTTCTGATTAAACCTCCACTTCCCTGTCCGTAACATATCTATTGCATTATTTGAAGCTAGCTGGAAAATAAAGACACCTTTCTCCACTGGCAGAACATCAATCACACTGATAAAACTGTATCATGCAAAGGATGTCTACCTGCAGGTAGAGTGGTCTGGTCAATCTTCCAAACAAAATCTCGATGACATGATGATAGAAGGATCCCGCTTGCATAAGAAATGTTTTTGCAACAAGATGAGAACCACTGTCAGACCCAGCATCCCCTCTGTACCCCACACATTCCCAGCAAGGCACAAGATATCATGCATATGAACAGTGCATGGCATGGAAACAAGATTTTACAAAGAGCTTGCATATTATTAAGATTATATCTTACATAAGAACACTTGTTCAGGGACCATCAACAGTAGTATGTATGATAGTGACTTAACTACCACAACTTCCCCACTGACTTCATCAGCTCCCTACAGTGGGTAAAGGCCAGTGAAAAACACCAACCTGCAAACTGAATTTCTGCTGCAAATCTGGAAGCAACAGGAAGACTCAGCCATACTACTGGCTAGCAACAGACCACAACACAAGGACAAGACAAAAAACAGACCAACAGAAAAGGAAAAGCAGAACTTTAAAGGAAAGGACAGCAAGGAACAAACAAAGAACAAAATTTTGCAGAGAGCTTGCATATTATTAACAGTATGTCAACTCTATGATAGGCAAAATATGACAAGCAATTGCATCACAAATTGCAAAGGCAAAATCACAAGTTTTGGACTGACCAACTTACGATTGGCTGCTTGGCTCCAAATGTACCAATAGAGTGAAAAGACGAGAAAGAAATTCATTGAGCCAATCTGACCAATCAATGGGCAGCACATCTGAACCTCCATCTGATTGATCTCCCAACACTCCCACCTGTCATTGAAAACTCTGACAGTTACATTACCTAGCAGGGGGACCATACTCACAGACATGGTTAACAGTGAGTAATGCCTTTGAAGAAGGTTTTCACCCCATAGAGAGGACAGCATAGACCATGCATGATTAGAGGTACCATTAGAAAAAAGGGAGGGGTGACCAAAGGTCAAGATGGAGCTCTGACAAAGGCAAGGACCATAAGACCCACCAATGGTTTGTCTAAAGCACATGAGGATAACACCAGAAAAGATCTAGGCTTCTTGCACAAGTAATGTGCAGCCGAAATCAAAAGCAGCTTGAAAAATATGTACATAGTAGCTGAAAAAGAATGCTTACTGATGAAAATACAGAACAATAGAGCTGCAGGGTGGCCAAGGTCTTGGGTGGATCATTGGCATCCATGCCAAGCAAAGTGTCAAACATTGCCACCACGAGTGTCTCCTTAGGAGAAGGAACTGCATCAGACTCCAGTATGCCATCTTGTTGAGTAGAACCCTGTGTTGATGATGCCAAAATGATTGCACGAGCTACAAGTGCCAAACTTGTGACTGCAGTTTGCAATTGGTGTGTTGCTGTAATCTGCAAGGTCATTGCAACTCCAACCATTTAAGTGCATCACAAAGATTAGCATATATGTGCAATTATTTCTCTGCTAAAGGATGCATTTAGACTAAGTCATTTTGACACCAGCCTTAAGGAAGAAGATACCTAACAACATGCAACCTGCCAACAAGCCTAACTGAGTATCTCTTCATTACTGCTAGTGCCTCCATATGAACAGGTCACTAACTTTTAACCACCCTTCTGGGGCAATACTGTCACCTCTATGCTCCCTTTGGTTCAAGCAATTTTGATGTTTGACTTCAGTTACATGGGTTGACTGAACTTGAATTGCATGATAGGGTATTCAAGAACTCAACCCACTTTGCAAAGCAGTCATGGGCCTTCTTACAACCAAAGCAACTAACAGGCTGTGACCCAAATGCTCAAATTCTGCACTCACCGTGTCCATGGCTGTGTGAAACTGAGAAACAACAAGTGGCAACACCAAGTCTGGCTCCACAAAAGCCAAGGTTGATGCACAACTGGCTGCAGTAGAAGCCAGGGATGGATTTTTGCTATACTTCCCTCTCTCACTCAGACGCAATACTGCCTTCACAAAAGCCACTCTCTGCATTTTGCTGATCTGTGGCACTTGACCTTTATGCTTGCTGCACCCAATTAAAATCATCAGCCAGGAAAAAACTTTGTGTTGGCCAGGTTTTGATCAGGTAACAATTCTCTAACTGTAGAGCACTGTTGTACCCACCAGTCACACCAGCCATAAAACTACAACCAACACTGCTCATAACCCCTGACTAAAGCCATCAACTTTAACAAGATATGGGAAAGAGCACATTGATGTGATTGGAGAGAAATCTCCACAATGACTCTTTGAAGTTAACCACTATATCAGTTACAGTAGAACCACAAACAAACACAACAAGAATGAGTGAAGTCATAAACTTTTGCATGTAACTCACAAAAGTATCAGACCATCATCACCTTCATAATGAATGGCAGTGAATAGCTGCCATTACTCTCCACTAACTTCATCCGATCCTGACAGATGGTGTAAATAAGTTCACAATAATCTGCTTAAAGTTTCAAGCAAACAATTACACAAATCTGTGCACCCTGAGTTTCTGTCACATTTCCAACAATGGGAAAGCTGAGGGAAAGGACACCTACTGTAATCCAGCAATGCGTTTCAGAAAATAATGGACAAGGTTGCGCAAAAATTGCTCAAGGCCAGATGTCCATGGGCCACCATTAGAAGGATGAAAGTACCTGCAACAAACAGTGTTATGCTGTCAATTGGTCTTCCAAGTCCCATGATATGTAGGAAACAAGGAGGAGATGGATTAAGTGTCTGCAGATAAATAATTATCTATGGTGTCTCTTGACCTTTAGGGAAACTAGGTACTTCTGCAGGTATTCATTCCACCTACTTAAACCAACCAAAGTCTTTGCCTGATCCTTCCCTCAAGCACTGCAAATACCATTGCTTCCACACTCAAAGCTGGTTTATTACAAGCAAAGTAGCACAGCTTGCTGACACACATAGCAATATGTTTCCCTTCGCAGGTATGTCCAGATTGAACAACCGTGTCCTCAATGGATTGACCAAGATGAGAACAGAGCAGGGTCAAGAAACACAAACTGTTCAAGAAGATCAACCAAGACCTCCAGTTCATGCTGTGCTGAACCACCCTCCTTAAGGAGATACACCTAGACACATACCCACAACATCCATTGCCATTTCAGTTAACACATGCAGGACGCTGATGACATGAGAATAGTGCTGCATGAAGCCTCTTTGCTGGAACATTACAAATCTATACTTTTTTCAAGCCCCCCTTAGGGAATCACCCCCCTTCAAAGTTGGACACCTTCTCTCACTCAATTAGGAAGAGACCCAGCATGCACCTAGGCAGGATTGAACCCACAACTCCTCGGAACATTGCCATCAGTGACACCATTTGGCTAGTACTTTACTTGTTAAACCAAGAAAACAGCTTACAGACAACAGAACTATGCAGGAAAGTCACTGAAACTCAGCCAGGTGAAGCCTTACAATTGATTTAGCATTGACTTTTGAGGCTGAGAGTGACCAGCCAGAATTGAAAGCAATAATGGAATCCCTTGGAATTTCCCATTGAATTGGTGATGAGGCACTGGCTCCTCCCACAGGTACCTACACAATATGTCGCAGAGGCAAGCATTTACTATTCAGCAACACATCAATTCTCACTCTTTGGATACATTGAAAGGTTGATATACACTACCCGGATGCTCTTAACATTACACAGGCACATGTTCAGTCTGGGTTGAAACTTTTGAGCATTCCTACTGGCAGACCTCATACAATTGAAGACTCACAAGACGAATGGACATCATAGACCCATATACACCCATATGTAAGAAGGCAATATGGATAGCCCTCAAAAAACTGAGAGGCCCCACCTGAATAGAGCCATACCTCAAAAGATCTAAGATAGAATGTGAAAAGAGTTGGCAAGAGTGGCTCCCAAACTTCCCACGATGAAGAATGCTTGATAACCCGACTTAGAAGAGAAGCCCATTGAAGATTCCAGAAATTGCAGTTTGGCACCGCAGCCCAAAGATGCAAGACCTCAATCAACCAGTCTCTGTGACACCCATGCGCAAAACTATGAGCATGCCACATGAAAGAATGCATTAATCTTGATAAGCTAGTAGACCCATTACCACAATCAATCTCAGCCAGTCTGCAAAGTGTCAGATTTCACAGTACCTTGTTAAGAGAGCCGTGTCCACATCACCGTCAATATGTAGAGTACTTGGCAGAAACAGAGAAACAAAACCCACTGCCTCCAAGGAAGAATTGTGAGAAAGGTCTTCAAATGCTGGCCTATCACAAACACATAACAACCCTTCCCATGAGACAGTAGCTCCAACACTAGCACTTGTTGCAACTCTCAAATGAAATAACCTCTCACAAACTTGTGATTGTGCCATGAAACAAATGGACAGGCCAGGCAAATCACACATCCATCACACCATAATTTTGTAAAATATTTAGCAACCTTTGTCACTAGTTAAGCTAGGATTTGGTGTGACTGGCAATAATGCATCAGCAGGTGGCTATAAGATAGACCAAAGCTGGCAACTAGACTTAAAACTACGCACAACAGAGGGCACCATGCCAAGTGAATTCACCAGGCATGAGCTCTTCCTGCACAAGTACCTCATGGAAAAGGACTTACTCTTTCCAGACACATGAGTGATGATAGAGCAATGTTCCCAACAAACCTATTCCATACTATCAGGTTACAAGCAGATGTGAAACACATGCTGGTGGTCAGCACTACTCCAATGGTGCATAAAGCTTGTGTATAAGAACACACCTGAATTCCCTCCATATCTCAATAGCTGCAGTTGGTGGGAAGAAACGTCGACAAAGTCTAACAAGAGATGTCATGTTCTCCAGATGAATCTGGTTCAAAGCCAAACCTTCGTAGCTCTTACGCCTGTAGATGAATGTGCAACCACATTAGAACTGCCAGATCAGTCTTATCAATAACCAGGCTGTCATCCTTTCTTCTACCCACCCAACTCCTGGGGCTACTGTCTAATGGACCATGATTTATCTCAGATGGAAAAGCAGCTCCTCTGCACACTTGTACACAAAACAAAACAGCCAAGGTTCCCATATAGAAAGAATGTAGCCTTTAACAGATAGGACAGCACTTGCAGGCTGGGAGAACCATATCAACCTGATACAATTGATCATACTCAAGTCAAAACAGAAAAAATGTGTAACTCACCTCTTAAAATGTGCATCATGTACAAGCTTATATAATGGTTGCCACTCAATTGTTAACTCCAGCTTCTTGCCAAACTTCTTCAAGATCTTAGATACCAATAATTGACCCCATCGAACCTGCATAGTCAAGGATAAGAAGGTCAAAAACCACAGAGAACCACCAATCCTAACATCTACCAGTTCATTTGTTCACCTAACATCAGCTCCAACCCCAGACTATTCATGTGTGCCACACTAAAATCATCATTTTCTGTAACACAAAGTGGGAACTAACCTGGACAAAGAAGTTGTCTGATGATTGCAATATCACATCCAACCCTATCTTTACCACTGCCTCCAAATCTTGAAGATCGAGTTGACTTTTCACCTTGAGAAACCTGCCAGAAATTTCAATTGTTAGGCAAGCAACAAGAAGGATGCAGTGTCTGCAAGAAATAGAATCTTTGAAATTGCAGAAGAATCTCCACAACAACCATTCAAAAGTAAAATGAAAATAAGTGCAGTCATAGCCTTACAAGAGTCAATCACGAAGTGTGTCAGAGGTGTCAGTGTTTAGGTGTAGGTTTTTTCACAATTTAAAACAACTGGTTCAACTGAATAACCCCTTCCTCAGAGAGATTGCAATTATGAATGTCACCCACTATGCACAGCATTCAGACCAAATTGCATGCCTAAGACTTCATGTTACTGTTAACTTCTGCAGTAATAAGCATTTATGACATCAAGTTGATGTTCATTGACACACCCAAATTTCCAGAAAAAAGATCAAAGAAATTCACTCAGTTTTGCTTCTTTAGACTTGCACCCAGTTCCTTTCCATTGACTCCATTGCTTGTTGCATTGAAAGCAGCGATACATTCAACACCAAAAAGACAAAAGAAACTATATCTTGGACCAAGCAAGTCTGATCACAACAGACCAATACACGTGTCTCAATTGGGCTGGTTGTCCCCATTGCAAAACACATTCCATTCCACACCAAGTTTGAGAACCAAGCCTTAAAAAACACAGTAGCTTGATTGAAGAATATCTGCATAAGCACTGAGGACTTTCTCCATACTTACGAGGAAAGTCAACCTGAATAGAATTGAGAGATGACCCGATACTGAGGTTCTAGAGAATTCAGATATGATACAAACATATTAGTGAAGAGGAAAAAAGAGGAAACCTGCTTAAAAATAAGGGGAAAATAAACACCAAAAAAGCCACCCAAAAAAAACTCATACCTAAAGAACACAATAATAATACCGCTGACTAATGATACATGACGTTGGATTGAGCAAGTTGTGACCGTCAGGGAGAAGCAGAGACAATTCAATCACATGGGTTGTCAGGCCAATATCTATAAAGATGTTGGATTACAGAAAGTTATGTTCTTTAAGAAGAAATACATAAGCTTCAATTGTGAGACTTTGATCCAGTGCCAGGCAAATTGCAACAGGCAGGTGTGAGCACCCAAGTTTTTCATGTTCAACAATGACAATACCCTTGAAAACATGACGAGGAATTGATTGAACTGGACAAATCGGTAGAACCCAAGCAAGATGTGGCTGAACTGAACTCAGAAAAGGTCATCACAACACCAGGCTGATGGATGCAATGAGAGTTGTGATGGATCAATTGTTTGTGCAATCAAATCATGATGGATGCGATTGTCAGAATTGTGATTGTTCACAATCAGAGTTTTGTGATTGTTTGCAATTGGAGTTTTGTGATGGTGCACGTGATGGATGATGGGGAGCAAGCAAGCAGGTGAAAAAGGAATGAAGGAAGGAAGGAACCGAAGACAAAGCTCAAAACGTACATGCTTATGACAGGAATCCACTTGAGAGTGGCAAATCTGGTGTCCAGGTCGTGGGGTTTCCATGTCAATTGCAACAGACTGACAACTTCATGAAACCTGTGTTTCTCAGTGCGAGATTCCTGTGCCACGGGAAGCCATGCATTGTACAAATACTGCACGGACTCCTCAGTCAGGACTTCTTCCATTCGCACATCGTCCTCAGCATGCTCAATTGCCATGTTGGGTGATGATGATGGTAATGATGCTGCTCGACAACACCTCTAGAGCTTTGAGAATGGAATTCCTGAAGAAAACAATTGAAACCTTGAAATGCTCAATCCCCTTCCTTCCCGAAATCTCTGACCTAATGAACTCGGATCGGCTTCTCTTTGTAATCAAGCTACACAGCAAAAAGCCGGAAGAAGAAGGAGAGGCCCAGGCACGCGTAGTACACCACCACCACCACCACCACCACCGTCACGCTTGGTCTTCACAACCATCTGACGGCGGTGTCTAGAACAATCGGATTTGGAACACAATTGAGTTGAAATTTCCGGGTAGCAATTCGAGAAAACCAGATCCTCTAGGAGCATCAGAAGAAAGCCTTTCCGCTCTTCCCGAAATCCGGCCTAATGAGCAGCAACAGCAACAGCAGGACCTCCCGGAGAATTTGGTTACTACTGTACCTTGATCCCCAAGAATCAGCAACAGTGAGGAGATCCCTCGCAACTCACAGTAACCGACGACGATGACGCCGCAGGGGAAGAAGGATCCGTCCACTCCGACGTCTGGAACAATCCGAGAGAGACAGATAGAGAAGTCAGCAGAAAGAGTTTCGCGCGTTGCTTCGGCTCCTGCCTTGATCGTCAAGAAAGGACCGGGATTTCACAACCCTGGTGAACTAGGGTAAAATGGGTAGCCCCCGCGTGCCGTCTTCTGTCGACAACGCAATCTTCTTCTTTATCAATGATGATTATCCAGAATCATCATCGGCAAAACAAAACCTGCAAGCAATTTTCATGTGCTTGTTGCAGTCTTTTGTGCTATGAATATGTTGTGTGCTGCTTTGCTTGATCCAGAAATCCAAGAAACCCAACCCTGCAAGAGCAGTTTCTCTTCTTCTGTATGTTGCATCTTTCTTTGTGTTGTGAAGGCGTGTGCTGCTTTGTTTAGTCCAGAAATCTAACAGAGATCAGGTGTATGTATGTTGCAAATTTTGTTTGTGTTATGAATTTGTGCTGCTAGATCCGAGGAGAAAACAATCCGAGAAAACAAAACCTGCAAGCAATTCCCTAGAAATCACAGACAGAGAACCTGCAACAACTCTTGTTGTGCATTCCTCCATCCTGCATTACTACTATGAGTGTGTGTGTCTCTTAGGTTTTCTCATCCCTGGCTTCTTCTTGATGCCAAAGAGAAAACCATGGTTTTCAGGAGATGATCAATCATCTCCTTGACGACAAGAACAAGGGAAGAAGCAGCAGCAGAGAAGGATTGCTAGATTGAATGCAGGTGTTGTTCTTCAGAAGAGAAAAGCAAACGTGAATTTTTGTCTTTCTCTCTGGAACATTTGTGTTGTTGTGCGGGTTGGATCAACTGTGCATATATATCACCACCTCAGAGAGAAGAGGTTTGAAAGAATTCCAATATAGTACAAATTGACATTCTTCACTCTGTATTTCTCTTGCAATCTCTTCTGGCAAGCAACAACTTTGAACTTGCATACAGATTTCTTTCTCCCACAGAATGGAACTAGTTTTGGAGGTTTCAGCAGCCACAGTCGTATTCTGCAACAACCACTTTCTTCCACACAGAAGAAACAGAGCCTTTGATGATGACATCCTGCCCTACTAGTACTACTACTACACCTTCAGAACAACCATTATTCCCACTTGATCAAGAAGAGAAAATGCAAAAATGGCATGGCCTCAAAGAAGAATGGCAGTTCCAACAACAAGAAGGACACAAGCACATCCTTTCAATGACTGTCCGGAAGTGTAGGTGAGCAAGTGTGAGAGAGAGAGCCACACAGAGAGCAAGAGACCCAAGGAAAAATTGAACATGAGAAGTTCCGCAGAAAGGGATGGAGTGCAATATTTTCTTTGAGAGAAAGGGCAGATGCTGATGAAGAAGAAGAAGAAGAAGAAGAAGAAGCTTCACGAATCCAATTGGAAATACAACTACCATTAAGAATGCCAAAATTTCATGAATCTAAAGGAAGAAGAAATTCAAACTCCCAGCAATAATAATAACCTGGCCAATGGTACTGCTCCCCTTGTGGGAATAATATACTCCCCACCCCAGCTTCTTCTTCTTTCTTTCTTCAAGCGGAAAACCTTGCCATTGTTCTCTCTGAAAACCTGCCAGCAATCTTGTGTTGTCCATGATACAAAACAAAACTTTGTTGTTCGACTTGGTGTGTCGAACTTCTTCATAGAGACAAAATAAATAGAAAATATACGGTCTAAAGAAGGAGAAGAAGAAGAGAAGGAGCTGACCTCGCTTTCTGAGATTCTCTCCATCCATCACAGCAGCAACATAACGATGATGAGCCGCCGGAATTTGTTTTCTCCCTCCTGAGACAATTGGGAAGATGAACCGATCTCTTCTGGATCTGTTCTGAATGTAAATACGCAAACCCAGGGATCCTTACTTCAATCGCGCTTATTGAAGAAGCCAGGAGGGGGGTTTAGGGTTTGAGGGAATTAGGGTTTTAAAGCTCCCCCTCCCCCCACCTGCCTGTGCACTCTACTACTGAGAGCCGCTCTCAGAAGAGGGAATTGAGGAACGAAGAACTCCGGGGAAGGAGAAGGAGGAGGAGCTGCAGCTGCCTCCGAACAAGAGAGAGAGAGGCAGGGGAAGTGGAAAAAGGAGTGGGAGAGACTCAGATGATGGCTTTCCAGCAATCTGAAGACGAAGAAGAAGACGGCCCCGAGCAAGTCACTTTGCAAGAGGTCAGAGCCATTGCTGCTGCTTCTCCTCTGTATTATCAGCCAGGAGCTTCTCCTATGTACTCTTGTTCTTGTTTTTCTTTCTGCCTCGTCTGCTGCTTGTGGAGCTGAAGGTTTTGTTTCTCTTGAACATCATCTGTTTCTTCTGTCAGGGTCGAGAGGAAGCACAAAAGGTGAGGAAAGATGAGAACGAGAGCAGGAAGAGGTTAGGGTTTTTTTTTTCCCTCTCCCTGCATTTCTCTTGGCACACATCGAACTGTTTTTTCTTTTTTCTGCACACACAAGATTTCAATGCACATTTCAGTCTCTTTCTTGCTTGCAGCTTCTGGTGGGAAACATGCATGAATGAATGATTCTAGAGTTTCATGTGATGAGCTATTATTACTGAATGCCAATCTTCATGGTAATCTTGGTTTGTGCAGACGAGCAACAGAAGCAAAACAAAGACGGAAGCAACAATCAGAGAAAAAGAAAAAATTAGGTCAGACTGAATCAAATGATGGTGGTGCATTGGAAGCAAGCAACACAGATGCATCCAAGAGTGAAACTCTTCAAAAACCAAGGAAGAAGAAGAAGCACCACCACAGGAAGACAAATGAAGCAGCAAGCTCTGATGATCAACTTCAAATCCCCACTTCTGCAAGCACCATCTTGGACGACACCGTTGTGCAGTTTCTGAAGACAAAAGAGAGGTAAAGTCAGGTCAGTCCTGTTTGTGTCTACAAATCAATCCCAGTTGTTTTGTCCTCATCACATGGGTCATTTCACACAAATGTGCTTCAGACTCAAAATACTCCAAGAAGTTCAAGCAAAAAAAAGGACCGCAGAATTCTAATTGCCAGGTCTATCAACAATCATGGTGTCTGCAATTCAGTCTTCAATCAGAGGTCATTTGGAATCTTTGAAGTACTAATCTATGTAAGAAATGTCATAGATTTCCTTCCTTGGATCTACTATCACTCCCCTTCACCAAGGTCAATCATTGAGTCTTCCCATCACTTCCAGATGTGCAGCAGCAGAAACTTGTATGGTTGCTTGGATCTACTGCATCTACACTAGCTTTCAAAGTAGTTATTTGGAATTGCAGTCATGTGGTAATGTTGGGTTGTTGACTCGGACCTGGGAAGATCCTTTGGATTGTGAATTCAAGTGGAAATGCACATCCACTAATGTTGTTGTATGGAAAACTATGCTTGAATGGAACAATTATCAGAAAAGTAGCTCGAAGAGCATATGTGGTTGGGCAAAGCTCATAGCCACCTCACAAGCGGCTGACCACTTGAAGGTAGAGCTGCCCTATAAGACATAGCAAATAGACTCCCTGCTTTCTCTTCTCCTTTTGGAGTACTGACAAGATGGTGATTGGGTGGCAGCAAACTGGCGGAGGAGGATGCATCTCTGGAAGCAAAACACAAATTCATTAAAGAGGAGAGAAAACGCAAGGAAAAACATCAGCCACAAGCAGCAGCAGCAGCAGCAGATGTTAATGTCAGGTGAGTCTTGCTCCACTACCTGATTGGGATGAGTTTTACTTTTGACTTGGGAAGGCCAATATCAGTTATTGTTGTGTCTGTAACACATTTGTTGTGAATAGAGTTCTTCTTACTACATCAACCTTCTTTTGTTTTTGCCTTGATGGTTTACAGCTGTAGTGCATGCTGCAGGGCAGTGCACATTGTGGTGCTGAATGCTGAGTCTAATGCACCTCCTGTGATGGAAAAGGCTCTTGAATTCAGACGCAACCACTTTTATGGGGCACATTTGAAGCGCTCAGCAGCAATGTTACCAAGTAGATAGAAAGTTTTTTTTTCAAATCTTAGAAGTCCATCAGGCTATTGCTGTATCACAAAAGTTTTCTTTTGCTTATGTGTTCTTTTTCAAATGTGTAATGGAGAGTATATGTGCACAATGTCCATCAGGCTATTGCTGTATACATACCTCTTGAACATTGCTCTTGATTTGATCACTTCATCTCTTGAACTCTTCCTGCCAGAATTTGTTTCATCATCCTCTTCTCATCTGCCCTGATGGGGATGGCTCCAATTGCCGTTATGCCCATGCTGAAACATTTATTGCACAGAACTGGTCCACTGGGTCTTCAGGTTTTTGGAGACCCCATGTGACAAGTAATAAAGCAAAGATCTAAGGAGGTTTTCGATTCATATTCTCATCAAGAGATGGAAAACTTGGTGAGCTAGAAACAAACCCAAAGTGAATCAGATCATACAATGTCATATCTTTGTCCAGTGGCTGAAACATTCATCTGCTCACTAGGAAATGTGGTTCAGACTTTGCATCAGAACAGCTTTGAGAGCAGTCAATATAAAAAGTTGGCAAGATATTGATGATGGAAAAAGCCCCTGGAGATTCTTTTCAGACTTTATTAGAATTTGCAAACAAGTTGGTAGACAAATTTGTGGGTTTTTTACTACATGTGAGTTTCTGATGCAAAATGGATAACCTCATCTCTGATGAATGAACATCAGACTTTGTTACATGCTTGGCAAGTTGGTAGACAAACTTATAGACTGTTGATACTACAAGTTTTGTATGAGATGGCAGTTTCTGATTCAAAATGGAAAAACTCTCTGTTGAAGCAAATGTGCCAAGTGATGACAATGTTACTGGAAATTGGCTGTGTGTCAGTCAATTCACCGAGGAACCTTGATCCAGTTGTTAGCAAATGCCAGTGCAAGGATGGCAAAAGGTGTGAGTAATCCCCCTATCGCAATGTAAGGCAGCACACTTTGCATTGGATTTTTCCCCTCTTTCTCTGCAGCTGACTGCCAGTATCTGCACAGCAGCAAGCAATCTATATTAGAGCTTGGGTCACCACACAGTAAATGAGATTTCTTTTCTCACACACAAATGATGCTGCTCAACTGGTATCAAATCCCAGCCCTGACTGTGCAGAGACTTTGAGAGTGCTCTTTTGGAATCCAAGAGTGGACTACTACTGAAGCTGACCTCAGCAGTTTGGTGACAGCTTCAGTCAACCAATCCATTCTACATTTCCTTATAATATTTGCATGAAAATCTCTGTAAGTGGGAGTGGGAAGGGCAGAATTTTTTGCTTTGGCCACATTCAAGACTCTCTAAATAATATCGGAGGTACAAGAATTCTGAGTTGGGAATTGCAATTTCCATCTCCCCATGCCCACACTTGTCATTTTTCTCTCTCACTTTCTCCACAAGGAAAAGCAAAGTCCTTGTACACCGAGAGAGAGAGAGAAAGTTGGCAACAAGCAATCTTCTTCATGCAGCTACAGTAGGAATTCAACAGAAAAAATGCTAGTACAATAGTGTGAGAGCTGATATATCTCCCGATGACATGTCACATGGGAAGTTTTCTCAAACTCCTATTTTTCTTCAGTTATAGAATCAGCACAATAACAAAGGGAAGACTCAACTCACTGTTCCGGTTCTTGCTCCTTGGTAATGAATTTCTTGTCGTCGTCCTTGCCATCACTGCTGTCCTTGTTCCCTATATTCCTTCACCACAAACCCCCCAACCCTGAACCAAAATCCATAAACATTGTCGCTACCCCATCCTGACTTCCGTATCCCTCCTTGCTTGAGGACAAAAAACAACAAACTCTTTGCTTCCAAACTTCCCACCAAAGCAAAGCAAAGAATCTCATACTTTGCATTTGGATTGTTTTTGTCCAAAGTTCTATCACAAAAATTACCACTTTCTGTTTACTCTTGATGAACGTCATCGTCATAGATTCATCAGAAAACCACCAGACTTTATGTAATTTGCGTAACACATCAACTTTGCTTCATCTGAAGATGATTATCAGGATGAGCCCCTGGAGGAGGCCTATTGAATCTCTGTTCCATTCATTGCCACAGAACAGCAATTGTCATTGAAATTCTGTCATCAAGAAAAGGAAAGACGCTACAAGAATGGTAGCATGATCAAAGTGGTTACTATTTCAGGGGAAGAAGCAATGCACTGCAAGTGAGCAAAAGAACTACAAATTGTTGGCATTTTGAAGAACCCATTCTTAAGAAGAAGAATGGGTGTTTCTTGTCAAGATGATGTCACTGCTAATTTTGCTGCTAAAGATGAAGAAGCATCATCAAGCATTGGGTTGCTGAAGGCATCGGTGGGAACGTTTGCAAAGAAGTAGAAAGCTGGAGTTTGGAAGAAGAAGAAGAAGGTGCAAAAGAAACAGTTAGAGACAGCGAGAGAGAGAGGGAGAGAGAAATCAAATCAACCCACCAAAGAGAGCACGAGCTCCTTGCGCCATTTTTCTCCTCTGCTGCTGCAGCTTTTCTGAAGGGAAGAAGTCCCGGCGATGAGCTGCGAACGTGCGCTCCAGAGGAGAGGATGAGCGCCTATGGAGCTGGGTGGTCGTCAAAAGGGACTTGGGAGCTGTACAAGAGCTACCACCAGTTGTAATGGAGCAGGAAGCCGCAGAAATGGAAGAAGGCGAGAGAAGAAGAGATGTCGTCGTCACAGCCATGGGGCTTCTTCTTCTTCTTCTTCTTCGTCTCTACTGTTGTAAAGATCACTGGGTACGTTCTGCTGAAGCAGAAACAAGAAGAAAACCCAAGAAGAAAAAACACATCACCACACCCGAATCCACACACAAAACAGAGTGCTTCTCTCTCTCTCTCTCTCTCTCAGAGGATTTCTGGATCTTCAGTGCCTCTGTCTCTCTCTAGCTCCTTTCTTTTTCTCCTTATCGGTTCGAGCCCTGTGGCTTGGTATCAGGCTTGGTCTCACATCCAGGATGAGACCCAGGAAGATCGAGTGCGGAGATTGCTTCGGCACTGAAGATGATGATGAAGACGACGACGGATCCAGAACAATGTATCTTATCCGGTTCCTGCTGCCGAACCTGGTACCGCATCATCTTCTTCTTCTTCTTCTTCTTCTTCTGCTGAACTCCTTCTTGTCTGTTTCATTCGACACATACCCCGGCGGAGGAGGAGGAGCAAAAACCAAAGGAAAACTTTCAAACCATTGCTACAGAGAAACAAGAATAGGAAGATTTTGAAAACAAGCGAGCGAGCGAGCATCACTTCTCCATATTATTATTGTCTGACACCCAAGGGATTGAGGAGAAGTGCAGAGCTTGAAAAGCTCATCAGATCCCAGCTACTTCGTGTCTACCACAATTGGTTGATCGAAATCCCCATGTAAGAAGATTGTTTTTTGGTGAAGAAAACAACACGATTGTTATTGGTGAAGAAACAAGACTTTGCCTGAGACGAAGTGATCTGAAGAAACCCTTTGATAGTCATCATCATCATCATCATCATCTTCTTCTTCTTCTTCTTCTTCTTTCTCACGATCAGCAGATTATCATATATTTCTTGAATGCTGCTGCTGCCGCCAACACTTAGCTTATGCCAACACTTTCTTTCTAAATTGTTCAAGAAGGCAACAGCATTCAAGAGATTACACTGATCAGAAGAAACCCTTTGATCGTCATCATCATCATCTTCTTCTTCTTCTTCTTCTTCTTCTTCTTCTTTCTCATGAATCAGCAGATTATCATGTATTTCTTGAATGCTGCTGCTGCTGCCAACACTTAGCTTATGCCAACACTTTCTTTCTAAATTGTTCAAGAAGGCAACAGCATTCAAGAGATTACCTTACAGGGACAGGGAGACCTCTCTTCCTGAACAGGGAACAATTCTTCACACATCTGACTCAACAATAATAGTAATGTGTTTTCCCAATGAAAGGTATTGTGAGCATCATCAGGATGCTGTTGTTCGTGTGCAGATATTGTGAAGAATGTGAAGCTGCTTTTCTGTTGCAGAGTGAAAGAACAAGAACAAGAACAAGAGTGAAAGAAGAAGTTGTTTGTGTTGAAATTCAATTGTTAGAACAGACATCAGAATTGAATGCATACCAAATGGCTCTCACCGTTTCCTTCTGTGCATTTTCCGAAGAAGAGTACTTCAACATGCTGTTGAAGTTCTCTCTCTTTTTTCTCTATTGCAGATGATGATTCTCCTCATCACTCGCACACACTCTTCAATCAAGAGGACTGCTGCCAGTATTGCTTTGTTTTGCATCAAGCCAAAAAGGATCCATGCAAGAGAACAATTGATGATGATGATGATGATGATGGTGTCAGCATCAGAAGGCGGCGTTGATGCTGCTGCTGCTGTTGTTGTTCTTGTTGTTGTTGCTGTTGTTGCTTTTGCTTGCTGAGTGATGAGTTCCGTAACACTCATTGGTACATTTTTTTTTTGCTCCTCTCCTCGTACATCATCATCATCATCACGATAGCATGCCAAAAAGATAAAGAGAAATCTTGGTTGTTGTAGCAATTGCAACAACTTTCTCCTTTTTTCCCATTTATTATTATTGCAGTCATTTTGGTGTTGTAAAGAACCACACAACGAGAACTCGGAACGATGATCCTCCAACGGTAGGACGTTACAAACTCCGTTCCCAAAAGTCGAGAAAGGACAGAGGCGAAGAGAGAGAGAGAGAGAGAGAGAGAGAAAGAGAGAGAGACAATGTGCTTGTGTGTGTGTGTATGTGAGAGAGAGAGAGAGAGAGAGAGAGAGAGAATGCGATGCTCTTCTTCTAAGGTACTCATCATCAGCTTCTTCTTTGCCTCTTTCTTTTGTTTTCTCTGATGCTCAAGGTCGCTGCGATTTCAACACATGTGCATGCAGAATGGGAGCAGTCTCTTCAAAATATAGTGCCTTTTTTCCATTTCTGAATACTCACTTTTCTCTCCCGCTGCTGCTGCTGCTGCTGATGATGATGATGATGATAATGTCTATTTGTGAGGGAAATTTTTTGCTTTGATTGAAAGAGTCTGTGATCGGCGGAAGTTAGAGACTTCATTCTCATTGCTTTTCTTTCCTCCTTTCTTCTTCAGCTCGTGTTGTGGTTGCTTGCCGACGAGTTTCGATTCTTGGTCTCTTGCCTTTTCCGCTTGTTGTTTTCCCTCCTCTTCTTCGTTTTTTGTTTGCGGCTATTGGTCGCTGGTGGAGTTTCATCAGTGGTGCTTCTTTGTGGCAGGGAATTTGAGCATACGGACTTCTGATCCTCTCCAGAGAACTTGCACTACTGCAGCAGCTGTTCACGAGGACGAAGCTTAATCCGGTTGCTTCTTCAAACAATCAAGCATTATCATCGGTTTTGTCTGCGGGCTCGTTTCTTGCCGAGAGAGGGAGAGAGAGAGAGAATCAGGAACAGTAGTGGCCAAATCTCTTTGTTAAGTAACGGCAAAGCTGATGTCGAAGATCGTTGATTGCTAGAAAGGCAGGCATTGATGATCGTCCCTGGTCCTTCCTTTATGGCAAACCAAAACCATAAAGCCTCGCGACTTCAAACTCGCTGATAAGTAAACTTGTCTCGCTACTACTGCCGCTGCGGCTCAGAACGTAACTAAAAGCCGCTCCAAATCCCGTCTCCGGCAAATCTGTCGTTGAAGGTTTTTTTATTCTAAAGAATTGCGTTGTGAGCTCAGATCGCATCCTTTGAGAAGCTGGAGAGTTTAGGCCATGGCACGAAAGAAGAAGCGTGAAGAAGACGAAGAAGAAAAGCAGGTACGAGGACAGAAAGGTTTAAGATACAAGAAGGCTGTTGCCGACGATGGTGAAGAGGACGAGGACGAAGAAGGTCAGCGGACTCTTCTGCTCCTTCTTCAATGTCTGCTCTTTGCTCGCATTATTCTTAAGTGAGTGACAGGAGTGATGAGAAGGAAAGATAAAGACAGAGATGATAAAAGAGAGAAGGAAGTTTTGCTTTTGAAAACCCTACCAGAGTTTCTTTCCACAAATCGCTTTGCTCACCAGATACATATTCCTCATCTACTGCAGAAGACAGGGAAATCAGATTTGATGTTCTGTTCATTCTTGCCAGCAATTTTGTTTTTTTTTTTGTTGCAGAAAATGGGAAAGATGAGCATGAGAAGGACAATTTCGTAGTTGATGAAGCAGAGGAAGAAGACGAGGAGGAAGCATATGTTATAAAGAAAGGCAAAGCGAAGAAGGAAAAACACCAAAAGAGGTTCTTACTTTATCTTTCAAACAGGACATTCCATATGATGCCCAGCAGACAAAACTGCCATGTCCTCAACCGTGTAGTGAGAGGAAAAGAGTGATCTGAACTTGGACTATGTTTTGAAACAGATGTGAATTTTGCATATCCTAGCTTCCATCATTTTTCTCCTGCTTTTTTTCAGGTTTCTTTTCTCATTGTATCAGTAATTTTGTCAGGTTAACTGCATTTTTGATATGTGCAGCATCCTAGCTTAATGTGGTGGTTCATGGGTCAATTCTTGCAGACAGAAGAGGAGATTGGTGCTTGATGAGGATGATTATGTCATGCTTGAAGAAGCAGGGTTTCACCGACCACCAAGATTGGTAAGGAGACTTCCCAATCAAGAAAAGATTGTGGTTGGTTCAAAGCTGTAATTGAAAGTCTGAATGGACTCAGCAAACTTTGGTGACTTCTTTCCATTACCCATGTCTACAACACCTTGCCCTCTCTTGTAGACTGTATTTATTTTGCAGGTTGCTCCCGAAACATGGAAGGTAGATTTGGAAGGAAGTTTCACTGTTCTTCGGTTTGTGTTCTGACAGGATAACAACAAGAAATTCAAGAGGCTGAAGAAAGCAGGTCACGTAACTGGTGAAAAAGGCTCAGGGAGTATAGGTCTATCAGATGAGGAAGACAGTGGTGTTTGGCGGCATCACACAGCTGAAGAGCAACTCAAGAGATCTCTTTTTGGAGATGATGAGGGTAGAGTTCCAAAAGAGGCTAATGTTGTCTATTTCAGGTTGCTTATGCAATGTTTTACTGATATGATGTACATAACACATGGCAGTTTCTAATCTTTTAATAGCAATCTGTGAATGTAGGGGGAGCACCTGATATCAGGGAAGATGAAGAGCTTGAGGAAGAAGAGGAAGAGGAAACGAGTGAAGATGATGATGAGATGGCTGATTTCATTGTTGACGAAGAAGATGTTTATGAGCTTGGGTCCTCTTCTAAGTATGTCTTGTTTAGCTTGAACCAGATTCTTGATTTACAGAATGGAGAGCTGCTGTCCATCTACATGACTTGCCTAACCCATGTTGGGTCACTTCTCTTTTTGTTGAGCATTGATAATTTTGAGATGTATGTTATAGGCGGAAAAAGATGAAAAAGAAGAAAAAACCATTCAGACAAGCCCAAGGGATCCATTCTGTAGCTCATCAAGAAGCCCAAGAAATCTTTGGCTCTGTGTCATCCTTGCGTCGTAAGCATATGATGAAGGAAACAGCTGGACTTGATACTGAAAAGAGGGATGAGGAGAATGATGAGGATGAATATGGTTGTGCTCAGCAAGCTCCATCACAAAAAATTCTGGAGAAGCAGTTTGAGCCAACTTTGCTGGAGGAGAAGTTTTTGACCGAGAGAAATGACCATCTAAGGAAAACAGATGTGCCTGAAAGACTGCAAGTATGTGACTAATTTTACCAGTATGTCAGGTTCTATGTGTGTCTTTGCTCCAGATAGGAAGTTTTAAGTAATAGAGGGTGGAAGGAGAACATGGGCATTCACATTCAAGGATTCTGTGACCCTCCTTTTCCAACTAGATGTTTGCTGTCACCATCCATGCTTGCAGATTTTGGAAGAGGCAGTGGGTGCATTCCCAGAATTGGAGACTGCTTCAGGAGAAGCTGAATGGATTTTTGACCATGCTTTTGGCCCCTTAGCTGTCCCAATGCATTCTAAATTCCAATATCTACTGAAAATGGACAAGGCTGAAATTGTGAAACAAATTGCAAATGTTCTCCTGATGGTACATGATGAGAAGCTGGAGGTGTGCTACTCTCTTTTTCTCTGCAACTTCACTTCTTCTAAACCATGAATATCAATTGAAATCAGCTACAAAACCAGTACTTGTGCAACTGTGTTGGGCATTCCATCTGGAGCCTCAAAAGTATTGTATGGTCAAGCGGGTCTGTAGTTTAGCTACTTTTGTGGAAATTTTGTGTGCAGAGTTTGCTGGAAACAATCGCAAGTTATTGATGGTTGTATTTGGACTTTTTTCGTCCCTTTCTATACAGCTGCCATTCATTGGGATGTATCGAAGAGAAGAATGCTTGGATCTGTTGGGTGAACCTGATATCAATGACATGGATGACAAACCTAAGATAAGATACCATGAGGTTTGTTCTGTTTGCTGCTCTACATTTTGCTGTTTAAACTAACATACAGGTCAATCGATAGGATTAGGATAGCCATATTGCTGGGTTTCCTTTTGCCCGATCATCAAATCCACACTGATTATGTTTAAGTTTCTTATATATGTGTATGCTGCATGTTTATGGGGGCAGGGATTGTGGGCTGTGCAACATTGGGACAAGAAATGGCTACTTTTGCAAGGCCGCAAAATATCTCTTCAGGCAGCTTATGAGAGGCGTATTCCAATTGACACCAGAGATGATCCTGAGAAGGAGGATCTAGTGGAGAAGCTCCTTCGTGCACTTATGGATGCACCTTCAGAACAAGCAGTTGATGATGTTGATGCTAAATTCAACCTTCACTTCCCTCCTGATGAAGTTGAAATTGTTGCAAATGGTTTCAAGCGGCCTAAGCGGAAGTCTTTCTACAGCATCTGTCGCAAAGCTGGTCTTGCAAGCATGGCAAAGCACTTTGGCCTTAGCCCTGATCAGTTTGGCGAGAATCTTCTCCTTATGTACAAGGTAGCTGCACTTCATGCAACCTGTACAGTGACCATGTTCGTTTTTGAATGGATGATTTGGATGTGTTTGTTGTGGTCTCTAAATGTGTGCAAAATTATTCTTTCTGATAATGTTTGTGGTCACTTTTGCAGAAGCATGATGTGAAGGACGAAGCAATTTCTCCAGATGAGCTGGCTTCGAGGTTTTGTGCAACTGCTAAGGAGACTCCTGGAGGATTTCAGGAACCTCAGTCTGTCATTAAAGGTGCTCAGCACATGGTGAGATGCTGTCCCTTTTGGATCATTCTGTACATATGTTGTGGTTCTTAATCCTAAATGGGGAGCTTATCATAGCCCACTTTGTCCTTGAACAATCATGCTATTCACACTCGAGATATTGTTCTCTGCCCCATTTCTGAATTTGTTTGTCTTTCATCATTGTTTTCTTCTTTCCTTTTCTTGGCTTTATTCTTGGTTTTCTTGATCTTCTCCTCCTCTTTCAGGCCCTGTTGAGCCAGCCAGGATCATGTCTGAGCTTTCCACTACTGTTGGTCTCCTGATGAAATTCAATACAATGGTCAATGTATTATATTCACCCATATCCACTCCTGGGAGCTGATCAAGACATTGGGGATGTTATGGTATCTGATCAGTCTGTCCACATTTCATGAGTTTGAACTTTACAAAGCTCAAGGTCTGCATGAGCATTGTATCTCCTATGGGCTCAACTTTTGTGTATCTTCCCTTCAGTGAGGGAGCACTCATGGACTGATGTGTCTCTACTTTGTACTTGATTGAGCGGTCTGAGCCATAAAGGATGTGAAGCTCTCAATCTTACAGATTGATGGGTCTGTAAATCTGCAGGTGGCTGTGGAAATCAGCACAGAGCCAGCCGTGCGTGAGTATGTTCGTCACATCTACACTGACAAGGCTGTGGTCAGCACCAAGCCAACACCAGAAGGCAATAGTGCCATTGATTCCTTCCATGCATATGCAGGTGTTAAATGGCTTCTGAACAAACCAATAAGTGCCTTTTATGGTGAACAGTGGCTTCTTATTCAAAAAGCTGAAGAAGAAAAGCAGCTTGAGGTCACAATTGGGCTTCCCAAGGACATCATTGAGAACTCACTGATGCAGGAATTCGAGTCATTGTATCTGAGTGAGGGTGTGAGCCTCACTGCACAGCAATGGAATGAACATAGGAGGCAAATATTGCGAGATGCATTGGTCAGCCTCGTCCTTCCATCAATGGAGAAGGAGGCACGAATGATTATGGCTGCACGAGCCAAGCTCTGGCTGGCTGCAGAATGTGGATTGAAGTTATGGAAGAAAGTCTCTATGGCTCCCTATGTTCCTCCAAAAATGGTAGACAATGAAGATCAAAGTGATTCTGTAGTTGTTCCCCGTGTGCTAGCCTGTTGCTGGGGACCTGGTTACCCTGCTACCACATTTGTGATGTTGGATTCTGCAGGCGGGGTTTTAAATGTTCTGTCTACAGGGTATTTGAATATTCGTGCTGCCAGTCCAGAGCAGGAGCAGCGGAAGATGAACGATCAGGATCGATTGCTGAAGTTCATGCGAGACTACCGGCCCCACGTCATTGTGTTGGGGGCTGCAAACGTCCAGTGCCGATACCTATACAGGGATATTGTTGAAGTGTGTGACTTTGCCTAGATCCAGAGCATGTCCTACAGAGCAAAAGTAGCACACATGTTTGCCATTGCTTGGTTTGTTTCATGGGACAACATATCAACTGCATTTTGGGTTGATAGGTCTGAAAACTTTGATCATATTTGTTATGAGGTTTGTGTGGTCATTCTTGCAGGATGTGATGTTCAAACTTGTGGAGCAGCATCCCCGTGATTCAGCAGAAGGGGTGGACATGATAAAAGTGGTATATGGGGATGAATCTATCCCATCTCTTTATGAGAACTCACAGGTCTCTCAAGAGCAGCTTCCAGGACAGCCAGGTGGGTATGGTTCATTTATCCATTTTCTAAGCCATTCAAACCCAGAGGGCTTGATGATTGTTTGCAAAAGCTGTAAAGAAGCTTCTGCTTTGCAACTGAAGTCTTCAAACTGCTTGACCTTAATGGCCAATTGTGCAGGAATTGTTAGGCGTGCAGTTGCTGTAGGCCGATTTTTCCAAAACCCCATAGCTATGGTTGCTTCTTTGTGTGGCTCCGCCAAGGAGGTTCTTTCCCTACGCCTGCATCCCATGCAAAGTATCCTGAACTTAGAGGAAGTCTATGAAGCAATTGAGTATGTAATGGGGATGGTCACGAACCAGGTAGGCATCGACATCAATCTTGCAGCCTCAAATGATTGGCTATTTGCCCCTCTCCAATTCATTGCAGGCCTTGGGCCTCGGAAAGCAGGGACTATTCAGCGTGCTATCCAAAGTGTTGGACGGTTGAGAACCCGCAAGGAGCTCTATGCAGGCCTACGGCTTATGGGAATGAAGGTCTTTATAAACTCTGCAGGTTTCATCCGTGTTTGTGGGAGTGGACAAGCAGCCTCAGGAACACCAACATGGGATCCCCTTGATAACACTCGAATTCATCCAGAGTCCTACTTAGTGGCAAAGAACATGGCAAAGGCTGCATTGAAGGAAGAGGCGACACGAAATGAAAAAGATGTTGATGATGACTACTTGGAAAAGTCTGTTGAACATGTTATTGAAAACCCTAATGTCTTGTCCACAGTTGATATTAAGGAATATGCCCAGGGTGTGCAAGTCCGAGGTCAAACCCAAAAATTCCACACATTAGCACTGATCAAATCAGAGCTCCAACATGGGTTTTGTGAGTGGCGTTACGAGTATGCAGATCCTAACTCAGATGAGGAGTTTTATATGTTGAGTGGGGAGAGTGAAGAGACATTGGCCCTGGGCCGGATTGTGCAAGCAAAGGTCAGAAAAGTACAGGAACGTCGAGTGATGTGTGTGTTACCATCAGGGCTGCTGGGTTTCATCCAACAAGAGGACCTCTCTGATGAACAAGAAGTAGTACCCAGTGACAAAATGGCCGAAGGGAGTACAGTGACATGCCGGATTAAAGATGTGAATAAGGAGAAATACATAGTAGACTTGACTTGCAAGTAAGGGCCCCAACACATAGATACATGGACATTTTATAAGTACATATGAATACTTTGGCAACAACTTTGGGATTCAGTGCAGTCTTGATTTTATTGAACAGAGATACAGACTCCTCGAAGTAAATTACCATGTGTATATTACTGATGGCATTCTTATATCTGTGTACATATGATCTTCCAGTATGGCTGAAGAACTGCTGGACAGAGGACCAACAATGAAGCATTTTTGTGGCTTTATGTAGTACAATATCAATGTTGTTTTTATTCATCAAATTTATCTCTTGATTGCAGGGATAGTGACATGAAGGGAGATTTCTGGGTCAATCATCAACAACGCGATCCTTTCTACTCAGAAGACAAAAGTTTCATGCGCCTACAATATGAGAAGGCCCGCATGAAGAAAGACGAGGAGAAGAAGAAGGCATTCAAACCTCGAATGATTGTTCACCCACAGTTCCAGAATTTTTCTTTGGATGATGCAATCAAGGTTGTTTTCTGAACTTTGATCCAGTAACTGTGCAGAGACTGGTCCACTGTTAGTAGAAGTGGTCTGTTTTTCTTCATCCTTCTGCTCTTTTATTTCTTACCTTTGGGACAAACAATGGCTTAAAACAGGGAACCTAGTTTCCACCCTAAACTGAGGTTGGTGTATTCTCAAGTTAGAAATCTTATTAGCTTGTTGTATGCAATTGATTGATGTTTTGTGTGGGATCAACTTTGATCTCGACTATAATGGTCTAAAGCTTTTGAGACATAGTTGAATTTGGGATGACTCAGGTCAAAAAGCTCCTATATCTTTCTTAGAATGTTTTGCAGGCTTTGATGGCACTCATGTCCAAATATCAATGCTGAGGTGCAGGCTTTGGAGGATAAGGATGTTGGTGAGTTCATAATCCGTCCCAGTATCAAGGGCCCAACATACTTGTCAATGACCCTGAAAATAAGTGATGGTGTTTACAACAACATTGATATTCTTGAAGGTGGGAAAGAAAGCCGGGACTTGACCAGCTTTCTCAGCCTTGGCAAAACTCTTACGATCGATGGTGAAACATTTGAAGGTCTTGATGAGGTTTGAACTGCATGACACTCAGCTCCCACTCTTAAAACTAAACAAATGAAGTCATGATCTCCTTGCAAGTAATGAGTTTCAGAAATTTTGATTGCAATACCAGCTTATTGCAAATATGGTTTGTGTATGCAGGTAATTGCCCGGTATGTAGACCCAGTTGTGAGTTTATTGCGGGCAATGATCCAGTACCGGAAGTTCAAGCATGGGTTCAAGGTGGAGATTGATGACACATTACGATCTGAGAAGGCAGAAAATCCCAAACGTATACCTTACTCTTTCTCCATAGCTCATGAGCATCCTGGTGCCTTCATGCTATCATACATCCGTCGTATTAATCCCCAGCATGAGTATATTTCAATCTCTCCCAAGGGCTTTCGATTCCGCAAAAAGAATTTTGAGAGCATTGACAAGCTAGTATCTTACTTCCAAGAGCATTTTCATGATCCAGTTCCAGAGGCATCCCCAAGAGGGTTACTTGCAACCCCCAAATTTGGCTATGATAATAGAAACAGGTGGGAGCATGGAGGGGACTCAAGTACTGGTAGAGGACAGGGTCGGAGTAGGGGTGATCGTGGACGTGGACGCGGACGTGGACGTGGACGTGGTCAAGAGTATGGCTATGGGAACGGAAGAGGCTCTGGACGTGGTAAAGAAAGTTGGGGCAGTGCACGGTCCTCTCAAGGGGGTGGTTGGGATAATCGGGACAAGGATGCAGAGACAACAACTTCAGGAGGGCCTGCTTGGGATAAGGATGCAGGGACAACTTCAGAATGGGCTGCTTGGGAGAAGGATGCAGGGATAACAACTTCAGGAGGGGCTGCTTGGGGTAAGGATGAAGGCACAACTTCAGGAGGGGCTGCTTGGGGTGAGGATGAAGGGAAAACTTCAGGAGGGGCTGCTTGGGATAAGGACAAAGGGACAACTTCAGGAGGGGCTGCTTGGGATAATGATACTGGAACTAAGGATTCAGGAGGGGGTGGCTGGGACGAGGTTGTTGCAGGTGGAGCTTCCTCAGGGGGTGACAACTGGGATAAGTTGATAACCACAAGCAACAATACAGAGGTGGCTAGGAGTGGATGGAAAAGTGGCACTGGAGCTGAGTGGAATAAACCAGTTGCTCCTTCCAGTGGTGGTTGGAAGGATGGGTCAGGAGGGAGTGGACATTGGGGAGCAGGGTGGAATCAAGGACAGGATGGTGGAGGTGGAAACCAAGGAGACCTGGATAAAGGAGGCAGCCAGGCTCAAGTGAAGTCCAATGACAATAACTGGGGTCAGGATGTTGCATCCTCAACACATGCACATGATGGCTGGAATGAGGTTGCTGCTAATCCAGTGCATGATGAGGATGTTGGGGGTAACCAGGGAAGCTCTGCACGATCTGGTGATTATGCATCTGAAGCTCAGGAGCAGAACCCTGCTGCAGGTACATATGGGATCTCAGTGGAACTGGGAGTAAGGTTGGCTTCTCTTGGGTGCATGTAGTTAGGTTTCTTCCTTACATGGGAGCTTGCTGTGGTTGAGGGGGGGACATGTGCTCATACTCTATAATGAGTTATGCATGAATTGGTGTGTTTACTGTCTAACCCACACAGAGGTTTGTCATAGCAGCCTGATAGGATCTGAGGAGATTCTCTGTGTCTCATATGGCAGGTGATATCAACTGGCAGTCTTTGAAAGCAGACACTTCTAGTGGTGACTGGGGTGGCCCATCGAAAGTAGACACTTCTGGTGGTGACTGGGGTGCCCTGGAACCTGCTGCTCCTGTTGTGTCTAGGGACAAGAATGAGCTGCCAGCACCTGGCAGCAGTGGAGGCTGGAATCAAGACAAGGGTTCAGAATCTGACTGGGTTTCAAAAGTCCAGCCACCTGCTTCAACTGGTGTTGATGGCTGGGACAAAGAAGCTGAGGAACCTCCTAAGAAAACAGGTTTGAGTTCTGGCTGGGATGCACCTGCAGAGTCAAGTGAAGGGGCTGGTTGGGGGGCATTCTCAGCTGATGGGGGTGGACAAGACAAAACATCTGAAGGATGGGATCAGCTGGATTCAACTCCAGGTATTGCCGCATATGCACCCTGCTATCTTTGTGGGGCGTCAGTGTGAGGTCCTATATAACTGCAGTATTATTATGCTTCCTTTGCTTCTTCTTGTTTTCACTTTGGTTGTAGATCCGATGGCTTCTTGTGTAGTTCCAAATTGCAACAGGACCTGCCTGTTTTTGTAAATTTGAGGTGAGCAATCAATTCAAATTGGTCTACATTGGGCAGTGCCACCCTTGGCCGAGACTGTTTCTTAAACTCTTAGCTTAATGTGGTTTTGCAGGGGGAGGCTGGAAGCAGCAAGGAAGAGGGGGACAACGAGGTTGGGAGCGAGGAAGTGGGCGAGGGGGACATGGTGATCAATATGGTAGCAATGAATGGGGAAGGCGAACTCCTCCACAACCAGTGCCCCCCAGCCCTGGCTGCTAATCCAAGTACATTTTCTTTTGTCTAGCAAGAAGTAGAACCAATGGCAAATTGCACTGCACCCTCTAACTGCTTAGAGGAAAGCATAGTAATTCCTTTACACTAACAGAAGGTGACTTAGTTCCTTAACCAAAAGAGAGAAAACTACTACATATGTAGTTCCTTAACCGCAAGCAAGAAGAGGGCTACATATGTAGTTCCACAACCAAAAGACAGAAGGCGGCTACATACATAGTTCCTTAACTAAAAGAGAGAAGAAGGCTACATACATACTTGCTATGTACATAGTTCCATTACCCAAACACAGAAGAAGGCTACGAAATGTAGTTCCCTCTTCAGTGAAGGAGGCATCATATCATGTCCATCCTAAAATTCGAACATTACTTTTGGGATTCTGTTTTTGGTGGTTTTTTTTTTTTTTTGGCAACAGCAATGAAGGAATTCTACTATATGTATGAGCCAAAGAAGAAGTCAAGTTTATATGATGCGATTCGGTAGTTGTTTTATTAGCAATTAGCGCAAATTGTTAGTGCAAATTATAATGCTTCTGTAGTCATAGTATATGTATATATATATGTGATAGATATGTAGACATGTATGTGGGTAGAAACATACAATGAACAATGTTAGTGTTTTCTTTTGTTGTCTTCTTGTTGGCTCTGCTTGTAAAGAGCGAGAGAGAAAGAGAGACTATGAATGGTAAGTGGTCAGGAAACAGTTTTCTGTTGGGTTCCAGTTCAGTTAGCTCAGTTGGCTTTTATTCTACCTACCTACTAACAACCAACAAGCAGGTTATTATTAGTAGGTAGGTAGTAAAAACAGCCCTTAATTAGCTATGTATAAACCAACTACTTCACCTAGAAGTTGCCTATTTTCCTACCTATCTGCCTATATATAAAAGACCTATTTCCTACAGAATTGGTTTCCAAGATGAAACCAAATTATTAATGCAGTTTTGAGGTTCATCCACAACTGAGTAACAATGGACATCCAGTGGCTGGTGCCCGCTGGTGGGTGCTGGTTCACTGTGGCCAGTGTGAACAGGATTAATGTAACTGTTCTGAGTATGAGCCAGGACCCTTTACAATAGAGCTTAATTATGAAAAAACTATTTTGAATTTTAAATTAATTTCTAGTGACATAAATTGCTCAAAGTATTCAATATGTACCCCACCTTGAAAGTCTAAAAATTATGAAATCAAATCCCATTTATCAAAGGTTTTCTCAAAATACCAATGTTTTGTCATAACTCAAAATAAGACATAAAACGCAGGAGCGTTCTTATAAAGTACAACTACACCCCATCTACCCAGGGTGTCTATTTAAGGCATCTTTCTACCAACAGGGCCTACTTACCCACCTACTTAGGGGGTTTTTCTACCTGCCTACTTAGAAGGTCTACCTAGCTACCTAAGGGGTCTATTTATTTACTTTGGTTACCTACTCTAAGAATTTACCTACCTACCTAGGCTTTCTACCTACCTAGTTGCTTACCTAGGTTGCCTACCCTCCTGCTTAAGGCCCCCACCTTTCCTACCAACTTATTTGCCTAACTAAACTACTTACTCTTGGACTAAGGCCCCCATCCTACCGAACCAACCTACTTAGACTATTTACATTCCTACCTAGGTCTTCACCCAACCCTAACTATTTTTTTATTTAGACTGACTACTTATCTACCTAGGCTACATAGGATACCTATCTATTTACTTTCTATTTATTTAGGCTACCTACCTACCCATCTAACTACCCAACCACTAAGCTTCCTACCCACCTAGCCTACCTAGTTACCTACTTAGGCTTAAGCTAGCTACCTAAATTATGTAGTACCCACTTACATTACTTATTTATTTAGGCTTCTTACTATGTGTGATGATGAAACCTTGCCAATCGAAAAAAAACCAAAGCACCCAAAAAAGAGGAATATAAGGAACAAAATGGAAGGACCCACATCCAAGAAGATAAAAGAACCACCTAAGAGGCAAACCACAAGGGGAACATCAAGTTTTTGAACCCCTTCTATTGCAATAAGCATATCAAATAAGGAAAGGGGAGGACCTTTAAAAGAATGCCTAGCCTAGAAGAACCTTCACCTATTGCAATAGTATGTTTCAAAATAGGGACCACCTACACACGTAACACCACTAACATCCTTTGCCTATAAAATGTGCACAAAATTAAAAAAGGAGGGCCTCCAAATGTGCTTCCTTCCCCATCCCTTATTGGCACATTGATGAAGAAACTCATTCGCCTATTAGTGTAAACATTTGAAAACTTCTATCGTTAAAAGGAAAAACATGTCCATTGGGAATTGATTGCAATAAAGACCATCCTTTGCCTGAATCATAATTATCACTGCAACACCACAAGAAAAAGTAGCCTATGAAACCAAATCAAATCGAGTGGGGTTGGCAATGACATCTACCAATATGTAGACACCATTAACTAATAACAAAATGTTAATTTGACGACATAAAAATTGTAAGGCAAGGGGGGAAGGACATGGATCTACTCTTGTAGAACATGAAATCCTGCATCTCTTACAATGGTCGCAAAAACATCTTGCACAACATCATGCAAAGTCATCTTTTTACACACCATGTGTGCAACAAAAAAAACAAACATGCCAACTAAACCTATATCCCATGGCCAATCATGGTAACTATAGGTCCCAATCTTAAATGTGACCTCTCTGAAGGCCATACTTCTGCAATCCTTGCTTCATCGTCTACATCATTTGTTCGGCTAACCCATTTGCCTCAAGATGATCTTGTGAAGTAATTCAATGATCTATCAATGCCTTCTCACACAAATCCTGGAAATCTTTTTGAAATTTCACACTTTAGTCGATGAGAACCTTAGTTGGAGCACCAAACTTGTTGAACATTTTATCTAAAAATGCATATGCAACTCCATCATTGCTATAATCAAACAATGGCACCAACTCCAACCACTTGGAGAAGTGATCGATCATAACCAGAAAATATTGATTATGTTGAGGTGTTAAACTCAATGGGCCAACAAAATCCAAGCTCCATCAATAACCTAGCCCCATAATTGGTAAGGGTTGTAGCTGGGGTGTTAGTGTGTTGAATGATGTTCATATTCAATCCACACCGCACACCAAAAAACGAACTATTAAACTTGTAGTTGCATCTTGTTTCACACCTTTCTCATAGCACACAAAAGCACTTTGATCCTGTAAGGAGGCCCAAGTGTCGGGCAGTTCTTTGAGTTTTTATGGAACCGGCGGTTCTGGTTAGTTAACCTTTCCAAGTTTTCATACCCAACTCAATTCTACCTCCTTAACATTTAAAATTTTCTTATGGTGCATTTACACTTGATGTTAACTTAGTGTTAAATGAAAATCAACTAGCATCCTAGTTGGTAGGCAATGTTAAATAGGTGGTAGCTTAATGTTAAGTGAATGTTAGCTTAACATAAAATCTTCATGGTAAGTAGGTTTAAGTCCTAAATAACTAACATGATGTTAAGGGACTCAACACTAGAAATCCTTAACACCAAGTGTGAACATACCTTAAGAGTTGGTTGGTTTTGGGTCTTCAAATTTTTTTTGTTTTTAAAAAAACCATTTAGGGGTTTGGAATATTCAACAAGCAAGTTTCAAAGTGTTTAAGAGTCGATTTTTTAAGAGAAACTTAGTTAGGTATTTGACCCAATTTTCAATAAAAGCCTATGATCTAGCTATATTCCACTAGTTGTTAAGTTTCAAAGTGTGATTCTTTAGTTTGGGTTTTAAATAGAATCGATCATTTACATGAACTTAAGAATTGGTTTAAAAGCAAAAGCCTTGAATTGGCGAACTTTTTCCAATTATAAACTTAATCAAGGTCACTTATTTAAGTTGACAAGAGAGACAAGAAACAAGTATTTGAGCTTTCTTTCAATGAATGTAGTACAAAACCATTTAAAATGAACTTACAATGAAAGCCTTTCCAACTTACATAGAAAGCCATGTTTCAAATTTCAATGAAACTAACAACTCATTGAAATTTATGTTAATGAAGGCACTTACTACTTACACACTACAAAGGCCTTTGAAATCAACTATGTTTCAAGAATCAAATTATCTAAATCATAAGGAACACATTCAATGAAAGAACTTATAAAAAACATTACAAATCCCCCTAAATCAATCATGTTGGTATTGCATTTTATGGGAATCTATGAAAGATATTTAAATTGTCAACCATGAAGCATAGAAGCCTTAGGTGTAGAAATGTACTTCATTTTCATTGAGGTGTTCAATTTGTATAAGCTTGAAGCAAAATCCAAACACATTTTTTCCCACACATGCTCCCCTTGTCAAATTTCTTCAACCACATGATACACTTCTAAATGTTGGCATGGGCAAATTTTATTGATGCATAATGTAATCTATGAAACACCTTGTCGTATGAAATGACATATTAACATACTTTTGATAGTGCATGCTCAAAACAAAAGCTATAAAATGGTTCGACCATGTCAAGGTCATCACATGACACAATTGAATTGATAGTCATTGCACAAGTTTGCAAATTGGAGCTATCATTTTTGACATAGGCCACAATCTTTTATGTAAATGAAATTTTGCCAAGGACTTATTTTAGTTTCACAAGCATGGTAGCCCCACTCATATCATGGGCATCAAACAACTCAACAATAAGATGATTGGGGTCCTAGTTAGTGGACAAAAAATTAACAACCATCACAAAAACATTGTGCCTTTCAATATCCAAAAATCAAACATGCATGTGGCTAACAAGCATTCAACCAAGGTAGGTTGAACATATTTTATCAAAGTCTTATTCACTAATCAACAATGTTATCTTGTGACCATATGAACATTAGTGTGAGTAGGTGAACGGGATGGAGTCTTTTTAAGATTTGACATGAACAAAGTATCCAAAAATATTCCTTGCCACATAGGATAAAATCTCTACAAATGTGAAAGAATATTTCAACTGGTGGCCATGGATGAAAAATAGAATTGGCTGAAATTTTAAATGAAAATTGGCAATGGATGAAAATTATTGGTGAAAATTGGACAATGAAGGGTTAATTTTGGAAAAGTGGACACATAACATAGCATCATTGAGCAAACAAGTTTTCATACAAGTGCTTACAATGTACCTCACTTGCCCAAGGATCTTATCATCATCATGACAAAATCCATGCAAATGCAAATCAAAAAATTGCAAATTGTTACCTCACTTTGTTTAGGGTTTTTGACTAGACCCAAGACGAAATTACCATTTTGAAATCCACAAAAAAGTACATTACCTTAAAAGACAACAAACATTCAAAACCCTTCATAACATTCATGGAAAATTTGCATAACTTGCTTCCTATGAAATTGGGTGATCATTAAACACCTATCCTTTATGTTCATGCATAGGTAATTCCCATTACCAAAGTGGGGAGCCATAACAACATACTTACCAATTTGTCAAACTACTAATAAATGCA
>Ga0116231_10001377_pt1 | contig 49416 bp, 51 predicted proteins | sample S1TSphgellanicum_2_FD_89695 | JGI IMG/M metagenome (GOLD analysis project Ga0116231, IMG submission 89695) | Host-associated microbial communities from peat moss isolated from Minnesota, USA - S1T2_Fd - Sphagnum magellanicum MG | ecosystem: Host-associated > Plants > Peat moss > Unclassified...
ATATATATATATATATATATATATATATATATATATATATATAACCAGAATTTAAAAGATTACTGAAAAAAAAAATTTAAAACAGGAAAAAAAAGGAACTCGTGAATGGCAACAAAACAAAAAAAATCCAATTAGAACAAAAAAACATTCGTATGTTCTTTGAAACAGAAGAACATGTAGAACCGTGCTGTGAGGTTTTATGCAGAACCATGCAGGGCCAAAAAAACATGTGCAAGAAGACAAGCAAAACATGCGCCAGACAGAAGCTCGATGCGGGTATTTGACGTCTCATGGTCACTATAAGTACCCCAATTCAAAGAGCCAATGAGAAAGCTCAGGGTGCTTTAACCAGAGCGTTTGGAGGTGCTACGATTAGAACTTTGCTCCGCCATTGTATTTCATTGATCTTATTAATTTGTGAAGGAGTTGTGTTGTCCCTGATCGCCCTCCCAGTCCCCCACAGCATTGTGGGTTTCTCCCGGAGGTGCTACCACTTCTGGTCCAGGTGCATTTGCTACTGGTGAACACTGGTCGACTTGAGTTGTGAATGGGGTTGGTGCAAGGCCCCTATGCAAAGTTGGTCCCTGCAAGCAATCACCCATCTCTTGTCTTCCTTTCCACTGTTTGTATGTGTAGGGTAAAGACCTAGTAGGATGAGGGGGGCATTACTGAAATAATAAGGGGCCCATGAGTGAGGCCTTAGTTGAGGGGGGCACCCCCAATGTTGGTGATGCCTTCATATGAGGGTTGTGCCCAATGGATCAAGCATATACCGAACTTTACTGAGGACGAGGAAGCGGAGGCTTCAGGTCTTAACATCTCGTTTAAGATCTCGAATAATGATGGGATGGGCGAAGTTGGTGTGCGTGAATCCTGGGTGTGCAGCCAGTCCAGTGTCCGCCACGTCACCGGCGGTGCGCTGCACAGCTACACCACTTTTCCTTCACGTGCATGGCCCAAGAGGCAGCCGCAACTTTGCGAGTCCCAGTGGCGATGATCCACCGGAAGATTTAGCCAATTTTGGCTACAAGCTAAATATCAAAGTGAAAATTTCAAATATCTTTCTATATTTCTGGCTACCTACTTGAACCATGTATCGAAATCTGGATATTTTTCTTAAGATATAGTCGAATTATGGCTATTAAAAATCGCAAAAAGCTGCTGATTTTAGCGCTTTTAATTTTTAATACACTTTTTTGGCTGTCTATAGCCAGCAAAAAAAAGGCTGCTTGCAACTCCTCATTTTGGCACTGCAGTGTGGAAGCAAACGCAGACAGCGACACGCGCGCGGACGCACGCACGCGAGAGAGAGAGAGAGAGAGAGAGAGAAGAGATGGCGGTCGGGGTGTTGGCGTTGCAAGGCTCATTTAGGGAGCACATAGCATGTGAGTTCTGCTTTTCTGTTTTTTCTTTTTACAAAGAAATACAAAGAAAATTTTACTTTCTTGTTGTTTCATGCTTTTGTTGGAGTCTGTGGAATTTTGTTGCAAGTTTTAGGAATTCTTGGGTGCGAATTATAGTTCTAGAGGCAGCCCATATCTGTGGGAAAGAAAATTTGTCGTCCAGCAACTCTAATGGAAGTACAGACGGTTGCAACCACGTACTACAAGTATCTAAAGGCGTATGTATGGGTGGCAGGTCTGGCTTCAAGTAAAGAGTTTAGGGTTTAAGGTTAAAGAGTCTGACAATTGATGTCTGTGTGGTGACGAGCTTCGAGGGTTGTGAGTTGTGACAGAAGAAGGAGGGAGTTTAATTTTAGGGTTGAGGGAACTGCATGTGCCAGGTTTACGGAAGCTTGGAGTGGAGGCAGTGGAGGTGAGGAAGGCAGAGCAGCTAGAGGGTTTGGCTGGCCTCATCATTCCCGGAGGGGAGAGCACCACCATGGCCAAGCTTGCTGAGCACTATCATCTTGTTAGTCATAATCTCACTCTGAAGAGTAAATTTTCTCCCTTGTCTGAAAATCCAAAATCCTAGCCTTAGTCCAGGAACCTCTTTGTTTGTCCATGTTGTTGATGCTGCCATGTGATTAATCAGGTAAGGAGACTGTAAACACATAGAAGCTGACAACCTTTGATAGTCCAGTAGTGAAATCACAAAGGCAGTCCACTGATTTCCTTACTCCCATTTTAAGCAGATGATTCCCTTGTAAGCAGTTACAGAGTGGCATGCCTTCCCTTGCTCCTATCAACTCTCTTCAATTCTTTCCTTACATTCTTTGTTTGGGCATTGTGAGCGTGATGGTAACATTTTGGCTGTGTATGGGATTGGTTATTGAGATGCAGTTTCCATCTTTAAGAGAGTTTGGGGCTTCTGGAAAGCCCATATGGGGAACTTGTGCTGGTCTCATCTTTCTGGCTGATAAGGCTGTTGGTAAGTATGTAGCAAGTGTCTAGAATCTCACAAGGGATTAGCTCATCAAAGGCTTGTAAAATTGTGTTCTGAGAGTGCATTCTTAGTCTTATGATTCTACAAAGCTTTCACTTCATCAGTTTTGGGACAGCAAACATAGTGGTCTCCTTGAAAATATTGAAGTGGAAGAGTGGGTTATACAGGGCAGAAGGCTGGTGGTCAGGACCTTCTTGGTGGCCTAGACTGTACTGTTCATCGTAACTTTTTTGGTTGCCAGGTAGTTTCTCTCCCTCTGCCGCTCATAGAATCTGGTCAATTCGCTGCATTCAGAATTTCTGATGTCAATGAGTTGATTGTCTCTTCTTCCTCATTGACAGATTGCACTAAACAGCTCCAATCATGCATCCTGAATTTGAGACTGTATAGGGTTTTGGTGTTTTTATGAATGTGTGGGTTGTCATCATTGATGGAACATGGTTGCAGCTGAATAGCTTTGAAACACAGCTCCCTGTGCCTGCATTAGTATCAGAGGAAGGAGGGCCCTCAAGCTTCCGTGCAGTGTTCATCCGTGCACCAGCCATCACAGAGGCAGGTCCTTCTGTAGAAGTGCTGGCTGAGTACACATTACCATCAAACTTTCAAACTTCTGCACTTGATCAGGTCAGCAACATATCTCCCTTCTGGAACATTGCTTGACAAAATGCAGTTGATCCAAAGCAATTTCTTAAATTCACAGTTTGGTGGTACTTTTTGTATTTTGTCATGATGTCTACACAAGCACTGTGGGGTTTCTCATATTGATTTTTCTGCAAGTACAGGTCGAAGGCCAAGAAGAATTGCAAAAAGTGATAGTGGCAGTGAGACAAAAGAATCTGATGGCAACTGCTTTCCATCCTGAGCTAACATCTGATATGCGCTGGTAGGCTCCTTCATCATGGTTCTTTTCATATGAATGTTGTTATTCCCTAACCCTAATTTCCACTGATAAATATGAGGAGGTTGCATGTGGTTGTGCATAGAAGATGCAAAATGAACATATGGTTGCAATGGCAGGTAGTCACTGCCATTTATGATGAAGTCAATTGTCTGATACTTTGTGAGTGAGACTCTTGAGGCTATTACTGGATTCATTTTTGTCATGCTTGGTTTGTTTTGGCTGGAACTGACACAAGGTTACCTTCAATTTTTTTACTGTGGAAGTTTCTCTGGAATTTTGTTGAAATGACTTTGAGCTTTGTTTCATGGCTCAGCCACAGAATGCTTGTTTATTTTGCAAGACAGGTTGCTGGATCTTCAACTACTCACTGTTGATCTGTACACCTAACAAACAGCTCATCAGCAGTTTTGAGATGTGTCTTTGATCACAGAAGACTGCTCTGATGAAAAAGCATGTTCTGAAGAGTACTTGTTAAGGGCTTCAAACACATGAGAGTTAATTTATGGAAGATTTGTTTTTGTTTCTGTTTGTCCAGAGGCTTATTGAAAACTGTCAGCTGCTGCATTGATGTTTTGCAGGCATAGATATTTTTTGAAGATGGTAAATGGGGGCAAAAATTTGGAATGCAGAAAAGAGTCCTCCATGATGGGATTACCGCAGGTCAAGGATCTTCCAATATTTAGGGAAGCAGATCACTTGAGCTTTGACAATGATTTTGATCAGGGTTGATTTACTCAATGCCATGAAATTTGCAGCTCTATTAGCTTCTATCCAGACATTTGTCTTACATTAGGTTGTAAGCACCCCATTCCAAATTAGGACTCTAATGCTGGTCACCCATCAACATGCCTTAATTCCCTCTTTCTATTCAGTTGTGTTGCCTGTTATGTCAGCCTAACTTTAGCCCTGTTGGGAGGAATCTGATGCGACTGCTTCACAGTGGGTGGAGGCGACTGACTACCCATTCTTGGTAATTCTTGAACATATAAAGTTTATATCTTAAAAATTCAGTGGGCAACCCATTGTCTAGTCTTCATTGGATCAAATTGCAGTTCCATTTAACAGTCTATGTTTCAGACAGTGTGGACTTATGAACCAAAGCATTGCAATTCGGGACTTGAAAATGTTTGGGTTACAAGGACCTGACCTTGAACCGCCAGTTTCTACCCTTCAAACCGGATACCCTTACAACACTGGCCTGCTCTCTTTCTTAGCAAGATGGTACTGGTTCCAGTTTTTGTGAATGATATTTCTTCTACTGGTTTCGGATCTCAGATATTCAATAAATGAATTTGGGGTCAATTGCCCACTAGTTTAATTGAGGTTGTTAAGTCATAATTACCATTATATTAAAGATTAAGGCATAGTTGAAGATGACTGAGGTTGATTAAGGTGGTTAAGTCTGTTTGAGGCAGTGTTTTTTTTAAAAGGTTTTACAATGTTATCAGATTGGTGATCATTGATTACCAAGATCTAGCCAGATTTGGGGACAATCGCATATCTAGCTAGTAGAACGTCTTAGAAATCCTTCCATATTGTGGCTACCTGTGGAAGCCTCTGTTAGACATAAAGATTTTAAATTGTTTTTTTTTTAAATCTAGCAAATTTTGGCCATTTTTTCAAAAAAGATCCTTTGTGCATTTTTTTGCTCCCCACCCTCACCCCCTTTTTCTTCTTCGGTTTTTTGCAAAATGGAAAAAGATATGACCAAACAAACCCACTTGTTTGAGGGTTGATTGAAATGTGTTGAGCTAATGATTAAGTTTGTTTGAGGGCTGAATAAAGGTTGTTGAAACAATGTTAAATACATTTCAAGACATATTAAGCTAATAAAGGTTTACCAGTGTTGATTGGTGTTGATTGAAACCGATTAAGGGTTCAACCTTCCAATTAAGGTTATTGAGATTGTCAATTTGTTATGATTGGCAATTTTTTGTCATCCAAATGGAAGACAACAACATATGCATATTTTCCAAAATAAATATTCACGATGCTAATAAATTGTGTGAAAAATTCATTAAAGTTGAAATGAGATTGTGAATTCCATCAAAGTTGGAATTGCAAACAATAGAGTTGTTATAAAGCATTCAAACAATTGTCCAACTCAAAGTTAACCAAAACCTAGTGCCCCTTATTACAATATGTAAGAAAATGTTTTTATGATAATACATTTTAATCCTCCATTTCATTAGACTCCAAGAGGCTTATTTCTTTTAATCAAAGGTCTTGCTTTTTGCAAACACCATAAGCCACCTCCTCAATAAGTCAGCTTCATCAATATTTCCTTCATGTCAAAAAAGTCTTGCACTTGGTGATGCACAAACAACATGAGTGTCACTTGACCAATTCTTTACAATGTTCACAAACTTTTCAAAGTTTTCATCACCCAATTGAGGCCTTTGAAGTTTGCCATGATACTTGCAATTTTGGAAATCCTTTCAACTTCTATTATAAAGCTAATAATCCCAATAAATTGTCATACAACAATTTTCACATAAGGATATCGCATCTCTTGCTCCTTTCACCATGCTAAAGGAACATTTATATTTCTCCTTTGTCACATTCTTAGTCTTGAATTCCAAGACAACTAGTCATTGACCACAATTAAAACCATTTTTTCATTGGGTTCTTCAATACGATACAAAAAATGTCATCCAAAACTTCTAACTATAAGAATGTTCTCCTTGGTAGATTGTAGTTGCTGATGGATTAGGTTCATTAGTATAAACAACTTATCAACATTGTACGTCAAAATGTGCTACTTGTTACAATATTGTTTAATTGTTGGCTTGCTAGTTCTTTAGTTGCTTAAGTATGTTGTGAAAACTTTTGCATTAGAGGTGCCTTAGGTACAATGATTCTCAAAAGGTTGAGGGTGAGAATGGGTTTGTTGTGATCATCTAACTAGATGCAATAAGTTTGTCATTGCAATACATCCTCCTCACTAATTTGCCTTCCTCTTACCTTATTTTTTGGATCTGCTTGCAAATGAGTAGTTGTGTAAGGGGACTTATTATGTTTGTTCTTCACATGTTGCCTTGCTCTTCATATGTGATTAGATGTCGACAATTCTATTTTGGTCTAGGGAGTTCAAGTTTGTGGTCCACTTTTTCTTGGGTTGTATTACTAGTTGGTTGCATTTTGAATGAATGAGAATACTATGGACTTTTTTGATACACTAGGTGTTTGATGACTTGCATATCTACCTTGGTTATGTTGTTGAGTGCTTGCCAAACATTAGGACTTGTTTGGGCTTGTGTATGCATTAAGTTTGGTCCAAATATGGTGATTAACAATGAGTTTCACAATTTAAGGATTTGTGTTTCTCATTTAGATTTTTGGTGTGATATTGAAAGTTTGCAAGCATAGATCATTATGGCATGATGTACAAACTTCACCATTGTTATTTCATATACATTATTATATTTAGTATGGTAATGAACCTTTATTTTTGTGTTGAAGAACATAGAGTTAAATGATTACATAACAAATTACTTAGTCTCAATTCGATAAACTTGCTTTAATGTTCAAGATCAAACCTTTTTTGGCCAATCCATTGTATATTTTTTCCTTCACTTCTAAAAGAAAACCATTGGATTTGCGTAGTTGAGGACTTGAAATGTTTGAATGTGATGTGTGAGGGGTTGGGTATTTTATCCACTTTCAAATTAGGTGTACTACTCAATTCTTTAACAACTATCCTATTTCTTCAAATTGTTTACCAGTTCCTCAATTGGAAGGCACACCAAATATAAATACATAAATAAATGTATGCACCCTAATAAACTCTTGAACTTTGAAGAATTGATGTCATGTATGCATTTCAATAAAATCAAAACAAAGATGAAACAAATGTCCCCTCCAATTCGATGGAAGGGCATGCACTTGGCTTTTGGCTAATAACCTCAAGTGTGCTTGATGGCATGCCAAGCACAATTATGAATATTTGTGTTTGAAAAGTCCTTGTGTATGGATGTGAGGGTGGGTACTATAATATTTTATTTTCTAGGTATGAGGCAAGGGAAAGCTTTTCAAAATATTATCTTCAATTATTGTATACATGCATGCATGCATACATACGTACATACCCATTCAAATAATGAAGAGTGGTTTGGTGCCAAGTTGAATACATACCCAACACTAGTCTTAACCAAAAGTGAGAGATGTGTAATGGACAACAAAATGAAAACTGTGTTGTAAAACTTTTAACACATGTTGCGTCTAGTGCATGTGAAGCACATCATGCAACGTGAGAAAACCCCTCCTACAGGTTTCTAAGCAACTATGGAGAAAGTTCTACCCAAATTTCAAAGCAGCTATACAAGACAACAGTGATAGAAAAGCTCACAGTGGAGAAAGCCACCTGTGATCAAATAGTAGACAACCTCACCCAATCTTCAAAGCTCAAATCTCACCAAAATACTTCCCACAATTCATACAGTTGTTGCTGGGAACAGAATTCAGCTCCTTTTTTTCTGTATTGGCAGCTATCGAATTCCTACAGTAGTCAGAGAGAGACCTGGCAGTGAAGCCACCACCAGGAGGGGGGGAAAAGACCCACTGGCATTGTATAAATGAGCGTCTGAACTCTGAACCAGAGGACTAAGAGACTAGAAATCATCCCGTAAAAGCTCAAATTCTCAATTTTGATATCACATTTCTGAAACATGGGCAGTACAAAGTTGATTGCTAAATGCCTTGAAGACATGATGCAGAATGCTCTGGTGACAAAGGAAGAGCAGGACTTTTGTCCCGGAAAATGTAGAGAGAGAGACATTTTTGTTGGAGATGGGAGTTCAACAAGTACTTGCAGAAAGTTCAATAACGATGTGCCATGACTAACAGGATAAGTGATGTCCATCCAGTGAAGGGATGTGACCCCTTGCCTTCACCTTTGCGTGCATTATCATATTGTTCCCATAAGTAGCCACTCTCATGGTAGCGCTCCACCACATTTCTGTCACAAAAATCCACAACAGACCCAAGGAGTTTTCTTAAACCTGGATCTGAAACCCAAATCTTCCCTTTGCAGCACCCTCTGGTTGGCTTTTCTCCCCCAAACAAACTACTTTGCAAAAGGACAACAACAGAAGGATAGTGCAAAGTTTGAGACAAAAGGCATAATAAAATCCCATCCATCCCACTCACTGGATCAGATTCGCACGAAGCTCAGAATACATTTGACTGCATTTCTCCTTGTATTTCCCTGGCACTGCATCTGGTTTCCAATTTCCATGTGAGATCACTACAAGCAGCGCCGTGAAGTTGAAAAGAACTCAAAAGCTAATGACAGGGTGGTGGGGTGGGTCGGAGGGGTGCCTCTGTACCTTCAGCACAATGTTTGAGGGCAGAAAGCACAAGATAGTTGATGTTCATCCAAATGGGTCCACGCCAGTAGGGTGCATCATGCTCTGTGTTGTATTTCATGTATATAGAGCTGTACAGAAACCAACAACTTTTTCAAAGTTCCATAATTGAGTGGAACACAAGAGTCACAGAAACCCTTATGCAGAAAGAGCTAAAGCCAAGAAGAAGATCGTGTCACGTATCATGTATCTTCACAAAAGATTGTAAAAAGTAGTAGGGGAGTACAACAAGCATTCCATTATTCTTCTACCTTGATGTTGAGAGAGATCGTAGTCCAAAACTTGTCCACAAATGAGTCTCATTCCGAAGAAGATCCAACTGACTTCCAAAAACTGGCGAGTCCTGTCAACACAAACACCCAAAATCCATCCTCTTTACATCACAAGCAAACCACAGCTGTGGACACCCTTTTTTTTCTCCTGGAGTAAAAAGACAGCAGTAGCAAAGCAAGACTTTCAAAAAAAAGAAAGAAAGAAAGATGGACCCAATCATTACTTGTATGAAGAAAGGTCAGTTCAATACCAGAGGGAGAAGGTGCATCAGCATTGGGAAGAGGTTGCAGTAGCCATAGTGAGGAACCCATCCCAATTCTGGTGGGCTTATCACTACTCTTTGCACTGAAGCTTGAATATATCCAGTCTGAGGATCAATGTATTTGTTTCGTTGTAGCTTCACCTGAAAACAGACTCAAACAATTGAGGGAGATCTTAGGATCTTGCACACACTAGCCAATGCTTTCCATTCTTTCATGAACCACCACCCAAATTGATTTAGTTGGACACTCAGCAGATGAATGCTTTTGGAAAGGTAAGAGAGAGAAGAAGCAGAAATCATGCCTTCTCTGAATGAAGTCCGTAGTCAAGGTACCGCCCACTCTTCTCATCGTAATGCAGCTGCATCTCAGACCATTTTTGCAATTTTAAGCAGTTGGGGCAAGATGAATTTCTGAGGAGTCATTAAACTGATGAGCGAGCTGGGAGAAATTGTTACCTCATTGAGGAGCTTCAGATCTGTAAGCCTGGCTGCAGTTGCTTCATATATCTGTAAACAAACCATGTGACTGTTAGAAAACACTCCTGTAGATTCCTCAACTTATCTAGAGAAGGTGTGACCAACAATCTCAGAACTTCCAAAAGATATTGTATTTGTATAGAGGCATCAGATGGGGAGGCTTCACTTCCAATTTCCATGGCTGCCATTTTCTTCATAAAAAATGGCAGATTGAAGAAGAAAAACCAAAATGGGTCACTGAAAATGACATTGTTGAACTAGCTGTGCAGAAAATACAATTGGTTTGAGTGCAGCGATAGTAGGCTGCTTACTGCACTAGAGGAGTTTATAATGGAGGCTATTGCAGCCATTGATTTGGAAGCAAGGGCCATCCAGCACCGAAGATCCAAATGGCGCTCATCATCAGTTGGGTGGGAAGCTCTTGGATAATCATCCAAACCTGACATCAATGTCTTCACAAAAAAGCAAAAAAGCAAAATGTCAACAAAGACAAAGTTATTGTTTCCTTGCAGATTTTGGTTGTCTGATACTGCTAACATGTCAAATCCATAGAGTATATATATATATATATATATCATCATCTGATCACAGTCAACTGTAGGGAATCAAGCAATGCTAGTTTCTGAATGAAACCTTTGGGTTGAGCTCACGATCAGTTTCCGCATCTCGTCCATGCCAGTAGTAGCTGCTTCCTACCTTTCCTGCCTCACCAAGGAAATTCCTTTCACCTCAGTCATCAGTGACATTATATGATAACACACATCACCCAAGAAATGTAGAAGAGTGTAGAGTTGTAGAGAGAGTTGTAGAATTGTTTCCCCAAAAAACAGCAATTGAGTTTCTTGACAGCACCACCTCTGGGATCTTTCTCAAAGCTTCTGCAGTAAAGCGAAGACATCTGAATCTGAAAGGACATTGTAGGTAGGCTCAGCATTCTTGAGAAGATAAAGAGGAAAAAGTCTGATAGGAATGGACTCAAACAAAACAGAACAAACCAGTTTGAGAAGTGTTGAACCAACGAAACCAAACTTCAAGCCGAGGAAATGCACGCTTGAAAAACAACTCATCTTCTTCATTGTGTTTCCCCAATGCTTTCTCTTCTTTATATGATGCCACAAGCTCTGCACCCAATCCATCAAAGCAAAAGATCCATCAAGCTGATTCATACAGGCTTTAGGGTTTATTGTTTAGGGTTTGTTTGATAGCACCACAAAGAGAGGCCAGAGACTGAGTTTCAACCAAAAAGAGTGTGTGTGCTCCATTAATGCCTCTTGCTATAACAGAGGTCGAAATGGGCAGATTTGAGATTTACTGTCTAGAACCATGAAGAGTGTGGGTGGGTTGGCATTGCTGATATGTTGCAGTACAAACTCATCTGGAACTTTGCTGCACCCATCAATCACCACCCCACCACTTTTTTTTGATCCAACTGCTGTCAATCATAAACCACATCTGAACTCTATATTCAGATCTGACAGTATAACAGTAGCATATCAGCAAGCATGGAAAAAGACGAAATCTGACACTAAAAGAAGACAGAGAAAACCCACAACAGTGATTGGTCATATTGCATTTTCAAAGAAACTATTGGAGTACATTCTGGTTGAGACAAAACACTCCCTCAGGGGAAGGTTGACCAACTGAAAGAAAATGACAACTCAATGGGAAAAAAAACATGGGCAAGCTGGGTTTGCAATGCAACACCTTCGAGCCTCATCTCCAAGAATCTGCTCCCGAGGAATCCAACCATGAACATTGAGGAGATCTAGCCAGTGTGCTATGATCTCTTTGCTCATTTTTCGATCCCACTGACTGCATGGCTCCAGAATATCAGTCCAAAATCAGATGCATCAACAAAAGGTAAAGATCACCGTGCATGAACAATACTACTCTTTAGACTGTGCCTATTGCAGAAGAAATATACAAAGAAGATCATCAATGAGGAGGATCTCCTCCTTGTAGCCTGAATCAAGATCCCAAAACACACCCTCCTTTTTTTTACCTGATCAAAAGCTGATGGAATCCTTCATCCCAAAGGAAGCCTCGAGGAAAAAAGGAGCGACTTGGAACTGCTGTGTACAGTGCAGCAGGCCAATATTCCCAATAGTCTCTGTTTTGTGTTTTCAAATTCTGTTCAAACACAGAATTAGCAAGCACACACCAGAGGAGCAATTCATTATGGCAACAAGAAGTGCAGAAATTGTCTTTGTGAAGATTGAAAGGGCAGCAGTGATTGAAAAGTCTACTTTTTACACAAAGTGCTAATGGAAGAAGAGTATGAAAGGTTAAGGAGAAGGCGGATTGCTCACTCGGAATTTTAGTGGGATGGCAATGCGAGATTGACCATAGAAATACCCTATGCTCCCTAGCATATTGCTGAGCGCCACCCTGCCAACTTCAATCTGCCTCTCACCCTGTACCTGGAACAGTTCCAACAAAGCAAATAGATTGAGAAACTTTAAAAGTGAATATCTGAAAGAGTTTTTCACTTGCAGACTGGATTTCAGACAGCATTTTCTGCAAATGGGGTTGGTGTTTTGCTCTGCATTTTTTTTTGAAGCTTCGATTAAGTCCAGTCCACACCCACTACATACATCCTCCATGAATGATGGAACAAGCAACAGACACAAAGCTCTAAAACATGAGAATTCCTTTCACCTTGCTTTGGAGTTGGAAAATGGACTTGAATCGCTGCTCAAATTTCTCTTCTTGCTCAGCTAATCTCTTACTAAGTGCAACACCTGAAAACCCAAGGCTATGGAATTGAAGATCTGATCCAAATGTCTTAAGTAAGAAGTATCATCATGAATTTCAATTCTTTAAAGAAGTTTGAGAGCACATAACAACCCACACAAAGCTCCTTGTTCCTCAAGTCTGAGTTTATTGCAATTGGAAGTTTATGAGCTTCAAAAGTGCAAAAGCACTCTCTGAACAGTGACACCCATTTGTGAATTTAGCAATGTTCTTGTAGGTGGAGTAATTTCAGTACAAAGATGCTGGAAAGAGGTACCTGAAAGATTCTCAATACGCTCAGTTACTCTTGCATCTTTGGCATTTGTACCAGTAACAAATACAAAGTCCACCTCCAGGGGAGCATATCCAGTAATCTGAGCAAAACAGATTTACTCAGCCGAATGACAGACAATCAGCCCCATGCACAATATACAGGTTTGCATTTTCTCACATGTTGGGCTTGACAATCATGTGGAGAAGTTGAGGAGTTTTCATTGCAAAACCTGGACAACTCCAATGTTTGATGACCTGTCAAAACTGTTGGGCAGTTCCAATCGTCCTTGTGTTCTTGCCTGCAAGCAACAAATCCTGTATAAGAATTACTACTTTGTGCATGGTGGTGGGCTGCAGCAGAATCAATCAAGGAGAGAACTTAGCAGGTAAAGGAAAAAGGAACAGCCCCATCTCATGGAACAATCATAGCTTGCAACTCAAGGAACAGATCTATAAGAACCTGCATCTCGAGTTCTTGCCACACCAATTGTGTCAGATTGTGCATGTGTTGACGATGACGACCCACAAAACTAACACCTGCTCCTTTCTGCACAGTGCAGGTAAAAAGAAACTGATGGGTTTTGGACATCTGATATTTCACTGCAATTCCACTTCTGACAGCTTTAATTCCATTCCTGGCAGCAGGACAGATATGTTGTACTTTGGGAAGATGTCAAGCCTTAAGAAAAAAGATCTATCATCACCTGTCTCTTTGCATGAAGCTCCCAACCTCCAACCTCAGGAGGCATTGAGCTACCAGTGGCAACTTGGGTATGCTGCGAATCTACAGAGATCTTCATTGAGTTCCCTCCCTCATCCGCAACATAGAAAAATAGAGAGACAAGTTTCTTTTCTTGTCTGCAAACCCAAAAAGCACATGCCGGAATCTCTGAGTATAAGAAAAGAAAAACTCTACACCATTTGTCAGGGCATCTGTCATCATTTTCTAGAGAAAAAGGAAAACAAAAATCTTTTGATTTGTGAGTGCTTTTTGTGTTAGAATCTATACTGTATTTCTGAGGAAGATGATGATGATGATGATGATGATCCTTGCTTCTTTGCTTGGATACGAACTACCCAATCACCTCCATAACCACTTCCAAGCTCCCAGCTTTTCAAGAATGTGGTGGTTATGGAAAGGTCTTGATCCACGATTTCCTGCATCCATGAGATGATCAACAACAATACCTTCTTTAAAAAAAGAGTGCACTGGGTGAGAAGGTGGTGCAATCTACCTCTTTCTGAAGAAGAAGAAAGAAGTATCAAGTATATATAATACCTGGCGTCCATATGTTGCTCCATCATGGCACACCCATGCATACCGTGAGAGTTTATCAGACTCTTCACATGTATGTCTCAATGCATACCGTCCATCCTTCACTCCTAACCACATGAAACCCGCCAGTATCGACTTTGGGATCCTGCAATTCACAGAAAGAAATTTCTTCTGCAATTCAGATCCTCTCTCTCACTCATTCTCTCTCAAAAGTTTCTCTTGGCAATTGGTCAAAACACAAATCCCTCCCTTGCTCACTTGCTGCAGCTGAAAAGAAGAACCCTACAACAAATCCTCTGCCTTTGTTATTTTTGCTGTTGCATCACAGAAAGATTTTACACAAACATGTCCACACCTACCTGGCACGAATCCCCAAATAGAGGGTGGAGCGATATGTCCCCCAATAGTACTGCTCCCGGTGCTTCCCCTGAAACTGCAAGAGATTCCAAGAGGGAAAAAAGGAGGAGGAGGAAGAAGAAGGATTTCAAAGACAGATGAATTTCATGATGCAACATGGGAAAGCCACATCTCTACTTCCATCTGTCTCTCTCTCCTTCTGAGCTGCATCTTCTGCATCAAAAAAACGCTGCAAAAAGAAGAGCAAAACGATCTGATCATCACAGCATTTGAAGACCATCTGCATATAGAATTGCAACAAAGAAATCTGCAGGCATACATACCTGTGTCAATTGGGAGATGGGTTTTGCATGGAGAGGAGTAAGAACTCCATGTGCTTTATCAGTGCTCCAATTCCAGCTCCAAAGCAGTAGCAGCAAACCTGCTACAAACACACATCCTGCCACAATTTTGCAGCTGTTGCCAGACACCCATACTCCTCCTCCTCCTCCTCCTCCTCCAACATTCAAGCTACTGAATATGCCATTCTTGAAAGCAGCAGATGCTGCTGCTGCAGCTCTTCTTCTTGATGGCCTGGGAGGGATCTGAGACCGAGCTGCTGCTGCTGCTTCTGTTGTTGTTGGTTTCCGATCTCGCATTCTTGGCTGCATCTTTTTGTGTGTTTTCAGAGTTCTTGATGGAGGTCTATCAAATCGTGTCAAAACCTTGAAGAGGAAGAAGAAGAAGACAGCAGCAAACCATCAGACTACAGTCCTGCTCTTATAGCTGCTCAGAAATGGTGGTGTTCTTCTTCTTCCATCACAAGCAAAATGCACTCCCACGAAAACCCAAACCTTGCAATTTTTCACAATTGTTGCAGCAGCAACAGCAGGAGGAAGAAGATGATGATCTCGTCTCTACAAAACCCTAACCCATTTCTGCAAATGGGTGGTTCGTCGCAGGAGGAAGATGATCCCTCTCTCTTCTAAGTCTCGCCATTCCCATTTCAGTCATGTGTTCTTCTTCTCCCACTCTTTCCTTCCTTCTTGTGCAAATCCCATCATCTATCTTCGTTTGAAGAAGGTCATGTTGTTGTTGTTGTTGTTGTTGTTTTTAGCGTTTCGTATTTCGTCGTCGATGGGAGAGAGAGAATTAGGGACAGAGACAAGCCCAAAAATCTGAAGAGCAGCTGTGACATTCCTTAAAGGAGCTTCTTATAACAAGACACAAAATTAACAGTGGCAGAAGAGTATATCTGAACAACAACAACAACAACAACTATGAATGCTTCTTCTTCTTCTCTGAATTCCAATTGCAAGCTCTTCTTGTGCTCTCTGAATGTCAATCACCAGAAACATGAGGCAGATGGTCTGCATCCTGTCCAGCTATTGCACAACAGTTTTAGTACATCTCAGAGCTGCAGGAAAAAATGCTTAGTACAGTTTGGTAGAAGAAAGTGCTCGGAGCCACATGGCAATTGTGCACAGTTTGGTGCATCACAGAGCTAACAACAAGAAGGTGCTTGGAGTGACATGGCAATGGTGCCAGCTTTGGTGCATCCCAGAGCTAAGTACAACAAGAAGGCACTCCAAAGTCACATGGCAATTTGCACATAGTTTGGCACATCACAGAGCTAAGTACAAGAAGGTGGTCAGAGTCACATTACAATTGGCCACAGCTTGGTGCATCTCAGAGCTAAGTACAAGAAGGCTTGGAGTCACATGGCAATTGTGCACAGTTTGCATTTCAGAACTGAGTACAAGAAGTTGCTCGGAGTCACATTACCAGGTTTTGTGTTTTCTGGAAGTGGAGTAGCAGAGCCAACTTCATATCAATGTCGAACTTGTGGATTAGTGGAGACTAATTTTCCAACATCAGTTCCAGAAGTAGGTCCAGGCTTACTTGGTAAAGAATGAAGTAAAGTTGTTGAGGGAGAAGAGGTAAGTAAATAGGCCTCACACAGACAAACATCAATTTTCGATTTTATATAAATTCACCATGTTCAATCTTTACTCACAATATTCTCCATAAAACATAATTGTCAATTCACCTACTTACGTCCACTCAGAAAAAAACCTGCATGACATGGATCTAATTTCAACCATAAACCTCCAAAGAAAAACATAAGTGACATGCAACTAGGTACCGAGACATCATTGTTTCTATTAAGAAAGATAAAAGTGATAAATAAAGCTGATCAAAATCTTGACTCTATGGTTTATTAGGATGAAAATCAATGATCTGTCATTGTTTCAAAAGCTAGAAGAAAACCCAAAGCAAGAGATTTGATTGATGATTTGTATACACAAATTTGTCACATCAACAAATCCTACAATATCTGCTCCTCGTTTTGAGGTGAATTTGAAACTTGAGTCCTTTTGCAAAATCTGGGTTCTGGGTTTGCAAAGAGACATACCAGCATAACAATCACAGTGCCTCAAACCTTTGAAATGCATCCAAATCTTGCCTCCTGGTTTAGTTTTAATCTTTTTGCACATGCAAGTTCACAAACAAACATCTGCATTGGAAGGAAGGAGGCTTGCAATGAGATAATAATCACCTGAGTCTTCAATTTGGAGAGGGTCCTGACTGTTGTCCCTCTTCCAAGATTCCAGAGTGCCATACCCGACAGACAGCTGAGTCTTCAAGTTAAAACATATCAGTCTGCTCATTTGTTCACCTTGCAGAAGCTGATTAACTACTTATTGTTTTGCAGGTATGAAGGCAAAGCTCTGGCACTATGACAAAGTTAGGACAGTTAAATATGATTGCAACTAAAGCCTATGTATGTGGGCTAGTAGTCTTAACAAAAATTCAGCCCAAAAACATCATGGTTTTGATCTCTGCAAGTAAGGATTGGAGGATCAAGAGGTGTCAGAATCACTGGGCACATGAATGTGATGAAGAAAGCAGGGTACCTGGATGTCACTGTCTGCAAAATGCAGGATATCATGATAGAGCTGTTGCTGATCCTTCAAAATGGTTCTGAGGTGGAGTAGACTGTGAAGAAGAAGAAGGTATGATATGTTGCCCTGCTTCTGAAAATGTCTGTTTGACAGAGTAGCACCTATGAAATTCCCAAATGCTGTGCTCATTCCTGGTTTGCTTTCTCACCAGTTCATTTTCCTGGCATCCCTGAGTTTTCTGAGAGAGAAGTTATGGTGGATGATGGACAGGTAGTGCTGTTTGGATGTTGGGTACTGGAAGATGCACATGATGTTGTTGCAGCTGTTGATCCACTGAGGTGAGCTATCTGCTTGCTGCCATATCTTCACATTGCTCTTGTTTGCCCATCAATCTGTAACATGAGGAGAAGGATCCTGTGTTTCAAGCTTTCATGTGGGAGGCAAATCCTTGGTCTCATGTGAAAGAAAAAGAAGCTATCATCTCTTTCATGCAGAAGCTGCAATCCTCTTCCTCATGTGGAAGAAGAAGAAGAAGCAATCCATCTCTCTCTCCCTCTCGTGGTGGAACTAGAAAAAAGCAATAATGGACCATCTCTCTTCTCATTCACATGGAAGCAATCCATCTCTCTCTCTCTTTCTCTCATCTGGGAAAACAAATCCTATGTCTCATCATGTGGCAAGCAGACGAAGAAGAAGAAGAAGCAATCCATCTCTTTCTCATTGTGGAAAGCAATCCTCTGTCTGATGTGGAAGCAGCAGCAGAAGAAGAAACAATCATCTCTCTCTCTCTCTCTCTCGCTCTCTCATGTGGAAACGATCCTCTTTCTCATGTGGAAGCAGAAGAAGAAGCAGCAATCATCTCTCTCGCTCTCTCGCTCTCTCATGTGTAGAAGCGATCCTTTTTCTCAAACAATCTTATCCTCTGTGTGTACCGTAGAGTCCTAGATATGGCTTCTACCATGATGTTGTTCTCATGCACGCTTCGTCCTTGCTCCTCCTCCTCCATTTTCTTCTTCTTCTCCTCTCTCCCTAATTCCGCCGCTCTTGTTCCGTTTTCTTCCATCTCTTCTGTGACTCCATGTAGCAGCAGCCGCAGCAGCACCTGGCAGCAAACGTGTAGCAGCAACAATCGCGGAGGAGGAGGAGAAGGAGGAGTTACAGTTTCTTCCTCTCACCTCACAAGAACCAGAAATTCTCTCCAGAGGAAGAGAAGAATGAGGACTCACCACCGCCTGTTGTTCGCGACGACAAAAGAAGAAAGATTTCTGGAGAACGGCGATGAATCTCCTCCTCCTCTTGTCATTACTGATTTGCGAGAGCTCTCCGAGTCGCCGTCCACTGCTGCTGCTAGTGCCTCCGATGCAGAAGGAACTCGACAAGCTGAAGACACTCAAGCAGAAGAAGAAGAAGAAGATGGTAAGAAGATCTTCAATACTTAGTCCTCTCTCTCTCTCTCTCTCTCTCTCTCTCTCTCTCTCTCTCTCTCTGTGTGTCCCCAGTCTCTCCAGAAATCTGCACTGATGGCACTCATTTCACTGCAACACTTTCGATTGTTGCACATTCTCAAGAAGAATTGGTCTGGAAATTGTAGCCATGATGATTCTTTCTTTCTTTCACCATGTTTGTTTGTTTCTTCAGAATTTTGGTATTGGAGGAGGATTTCATTCTTCTGCAAAAAGCCATCTGGTTTATCTCTTGCTGCTATCCATCTATATCACTCACCCTGATGGCTTTCATGCTTGATGTGCTCCTGATGATGATGATGATGATGATGATGTGCTGCTGACAGTTTCTTCAGAATCTGTCTTGTGTTTGTCTTCATTCAAAGTGAAGATTTTCCTCTTGCATATATCAGATTCATGGTATCTGCTTCAATCCATTCATGATAGATTGATAGATAGATAGCAGCAGATAGAGACTGACCTTGAATCTATCTGCTTATAGAGAAAACCTTGAATCCGCTTGTAGAGAAAGAGCCTTGAATCTGCTTATAGAGAAAGCCTTGAATCTGCTTCCAGAGATGTGTTTTGATGTTGGCTCCATTTGTCATACAATGAATGGGTTGTGACACAAAATTCAACAAGAGATGTAGAAGTAGGGCCCTCGGTGAATTCTGTTACAATGCAGTTTTGACTCTGAGGAGCTTGAAGCTGGTGCTGCTGCTTCCAGAGATGCTTCTTCAATGTTGGTTGTCTTCTTGTGAGGCGATAATATGCTGACACAAATTCAACAAATTCTGGGGTGGGTGGTGCAGAAGGAGGAGGAGGAGTAGGCCCATCAGTGGAGGAAGCAAAGGAGGTGTCAGGGATTTTACATCCAGGAACCAAAACTGTTCCATTGAACAAGGGGAGAGGAGCAAAGGTTGCTGATTTCCTTATGATTTATGGTGGCCTTCTTGATCGGCCTTTTGGGAGTGGAGCAATGATAGCAGCGACAGGGGATGTGGTCATTGAACGAGTGCAGCAAGAGATTGAAAGCTTGCGAGGAATAGAAGGAGTCGATGAGCAAATTTTGTTTGAGATTATTAGATTCCTTCGCCTTTTGGAAATGGATTTGAAGCTCGTGGGTGCCGCTCAGCAGGAATCAACTCTGTTTCAAAGGCTTGAACAGGCCAAAAAACATTGTCGAGAAGCTCTCCTCTTAGCCAATTCATTCTAGAGAAATGTTGGAGACTAGTACTAATGTGTAACAACAACAGCTGGACCTGATGGATATGATTGTTTCACAAGACAGACAGATTCTACTATGATCACTCTGCAAAACTCTGTGTCGACTTTGTATGGTGTTGAAGGGTGTTGCTTGAGTACTTCTCTATCTTTTGTGTTCAATGATCTGCTTGACTATGCTGCTTCTTTTACAATATTGCATGTATGTATGTATGCAGAGAAAAGGCAGCAGCCCATTCCATTCAACATGATTGCAATTTCAGGATCGGGAAGCAGAGATGACAATAGAGAACCGAGCCACTGGATTTCATGCAATTTGTGAAAATCTCTGATTGATCAATGTCATCAATGTTGTTGATTCCTGTGAAATTCTGGTGTAGGAGAAAACCTTGGTAGAATTGTTACATCGACAGGAGGAGTGGAGCACTGAAGAACTGATGGATATGCTGGTTGGAAGCTATCATAAAACCTGAGGGTACCAAGGTTTTGCTTAGTGAAGAAGAAGCTGTTCATGTGCTTCTTTCTGAAAAAGGGGTTGTGAAAACATTCTTACAGTATGGAAATTGATCCCCTCTGGCACAAAAACCCCTCTTTTCCTCCTCTGACTTGAAGCTTTACCAGAACTCATGTTTGTACAACATCATCACGACATCATCACCATAGAGTCTTCAGTCTGCAACTGTAGGGCAGAAGACGCTGTCGGTGGGTTCTTTTGACTTTTGTTTCTCTAGCCATAGCCAACAACAATAAGATGCTTTTCTTCCAGTGACAGTTTCCAGGTTGTGGAATTTTGTTGTCTAGTGGATGGTCACTTTGAATGGCATTCTGAATTAAAGATCAGTTGAAGCATGTCATGCTTTTCTTTCTCTCGATAGCCATTTATCAGATGCCAAGCATCAGGAGCAAATCCCAAAGCTTGAAGACTGTTTTCCAATTCCAGATTCTTGCAAAATTGCTTTCTGATTTCTGAATTCTCGCAAGATTGTTTTCCAATTCCAGGTTCTCACAAGATTGTTTCTGATCTCTGAATCCTTGCAAGATTGTTTTGGATCCAGATTCTCACAAGATTTCTTTCTTATTCTCAAGTGTTGGCCTTGTGTATATTTTCTTTCCCATGAGCTTATCGAGATGATCACAACACATGTCCAGGTATTGTACAGATTGTCAAACTTTGTGGGAATTCAATCTCAAGTATATCCAGAGTCAAGAAGCTCAGAGAATCTGAGGGAAGAAATCTGATGGGAAAAAATCTCACTACAGTCATCAATTGGGATTTGTCACACTTCAAGACAAACAGAATGAATGCAATGCAGGAACCAACTCTGAAGATGCCCCCCAAAAAAATAAAAATTCTCTCAGGATTCTCCAAAGAGGACCCTCTCTCTCTTCTTCTCTTGCAATCTCTGATGAAGCAATGCAAGCTTTGGCATATATAATCCATTCTTGGTTGCAGAGATATTCTGACCTCTTATATTCCCTGAAAATTTTCTGGAGTTGCAGCAGATTGGTACCATGCAGTAGTAGATTGGAGTTTGAAATCCACAGAGTTTTACTAGTCTGAACTGTGGCAAGATCAGGTCTGAAGCCGTCGTTGCAAGATCCAAAACTACCCATGTGCATGTTCAAGTCTGAAGACGTTGCAAGATCCAAGTTCAAGTCTGAAAGGTTTTTGTTGCAAGATCAAGTTCAAAGTCCAAAGATGTTGTTGGTGCAAGACCCAAAAAACTACCCGTTATTGCATGTGCTGCTGTCCCTGTGTTCTGTGAATGGGAAGAAGGTGTTTTCTTCACATCCTATTGCTTTCTTTGTTACAAATGCAAAATGGGTTGTGGAGATTTGAGGAGGAGATGAATGGGGTGGGGGGGGGTGTTGAGATCGATCTCCAGAAACTTTTGGCTGGATGATGATGATGAAAGGGGATGTGGAGAGGAAGGAGTACAGAAAAGGAGGAGGAGGAGACGGCACAACAAAACTTTGTCTGTTAGGAAAAGTGCAAGAGACATGAACAAACATCACACACGTCTCTCCACTACCCACCCAACAACAACACCCACGCCCGCACGCACGCACGCACGCATGCACGCCAAAAGCTTCAAAGTACAAAATCTTCTTGCATTGACCCTTCTTTGTTGTTTTGGGTCCTTTTTGTTGCTTCACTGTTTTCCTTAATCTGGCACTTCTCTCTCATATCTCTCTGGCCATCTGGCAATGCAAATGCAATGCAGCTCCTCTTCTGCATCTGTTTCTGTTTCTTCTGCTTCTTGGGTTTGCATTTGCACAACAGTTCCAAGACAAATTGCATGTTTTTGTGAGCATTATTGTTATGAAGTGTCTTTGAGTTCTAAACCTTGCACTTTCCCTCAAGAAAAAGCACTCATTTCTTCTTCTGCTGCTGCTGTGATGTTGGGTTGGGCTCTGGATGAACATTTCTGAATGGTTGTGTTTCTCATCAGACAGTTTTTTTTTTGGCACTATTGAGAATTAATCCTTTTATTCACCTTCTTCCATTGGCAGTTTTGTGATTTGCATCTGGTTGTTGAGATGTTGAAACTTGTCATGGCTTTGATATTCTGCTTTGATATTCTTTCTCATCACGCTTTGTTTTTAACCACATTTCTAAGTCTTGCTTGAAAGTAAATGAAGAAAGACTTTCCTCTCTACACAGTGAGAAATGATTGATCATGTGAACTTGCTTTCTTCCTTGTCATGCAGCAGCAGCAGCAGTATTGACGACATGCTCAGAGATGCAGTGAATTTTGTTTTCAAAGATCTGATTTTGCTGTTCACAGTAGCAATCATGCGGGTGTCTCTAAGACAAGAATTAGTGGCTTCAGAATAGTTTGAGATTTGGGTTCCTGGAATCCCCACACAAGTCAGTCAGTCAGGAAGAAGAAAACCTTTGTGGTGGGGTGGGCAGTCAATCTTCTGCAAATTAATTAGGGCAGAATGAACCCTTCTTCAATTCGTGATTCGTTCGATCGAGTGACCAAAAAGCAGAAGATCTGGCACGTCCGGACACAAGAAAATGCTGACAAGCTCCTTGAAGCAATATCAGAGACCATCGCAGAGCTCATGAACATCTCTGACTCTGACACGGACTTTGATTCCAAGACTGTCATTGCAGCATTGCAGGCAAGAGCTTCCACTGTAATCCCAAATTTTACTTTGAGATGTATCCAGTGAGAGACCATCCATAGTACAGTACAAGAGTGGTAGTACATTTGATGTCCATAGTGGCTCATCCTTACTGAGAATCCACAATGAAGTGAACAGCTTGAGGATTTTCTTGTACTCTGAAGTGCAACATTCTTACAGAAGACTCCTTGCAATTTTATTTTTTTGGGTTTCATGGTTGCAGGCCAAGCTGCGGGAGGTGTGTCCCAAAAACTCAGTGGCAGCACCAGCAAAGGAGACAAATGTTGCCATGAACAGATGTGGAAAACTCGTTGACAAGTTCTTCAACCCAGACATAGCCAAAGCTTACAGAGACATTGACTTTGACCGTCACCTCGTGAACCAGATTGTGGCACTCCATTTCTACAGGCAGGGCCTGTTCAGTCTGGGTGACTATTTCATTGCTGAGGCAAATGAATCAGAAGCTTTGTCATTGAAGGGTCCTTTCTTTGAAATGTATAAAATCTTAGAGCAAATGGGAGTGGGCAATTTAGGACCAGCTCTAGCCTGGACAAAATTGCATCAAGAAGCACTGGACTACAAGAAATCATCACTCCAGTTCAATCTCCAAAGGCTCCAACTTGTGCAGTTCCTCCAGAAAGGGGACCGATCTGCAGCTTTGGAGTATGTGAGAAGCTCCTTCAGACAGTTTATTAATAATCACATGCGTGATATTCAGAGGCTGATGGGATGCCTGCTCTGGGCTGGGAGACTTGAGATTTCACCCTACTCAGACTTGCTTGCAAGAGAGCACTGGGATGCCATTGCAGTTGAGTTTACACATGAGTGTTGTGGAATGATGGGGCAAGCCTCCAACAGTCCACTGTTTGTCACCATCTGTGCAGGTTCTCAGGTGCTTTTTCTTTCCACAAGTGGGGCTGTTGTCAAAATTTGATGTCATCACTTCTTTCCTTGGATCTTTTTGCTATGTCCATGCAACAACAAACGGAACAAGCTCCAGAAACATGTTGGTAATAAACTTGAGATATTTACCACAGGTTTCCATTGTCAATCATGCTTCTTTGCTTCCGTTCTGATCCAATTTTTTTGGGTCCTTGCAACTATTTTGGGTAAGCAGGCATTGCCAATGCTGTTGAAGCTTGCATCAGTGATGGTGAACAAGAAGCATGAGTGGCATGCAATGCGACAGCTGCCTGTTGAGATTGAGCTCAATAAGGCATTCCAATTCCACTCTGTTTTTGCATGCCCAGTGTCACGGGATCAAAGCACAGCTGAAAACCCACCCATGCTCCTTCCATGCGGCCATGTTCTCTGCAAGCACTCCATCCACAAGCTTGTCAAAGGCAACAATCGAACTTTCAAGTGCCCATATTGTCCCTCAGAGACCACAGTTGCATTCTGCCGCCAAATCCATTTTTGACAGAAGAAAGAACACCATCACAGATAGAAAAACTCAGGTAAAACAAAAAAATAAAAACCCTCCATTCAATCTTTGGAAAGGACTTTCTCGTCACCCCTTGGTGCAAAGACTAACTAGTATATGACAACAACAATTGCTTCACTCGGAGATCCAGAAGTGAATAGTGGGGAATCAACCCCAAGATGAGAGGAGAAGGTCAGATGGAAACACATGTAGGAAAAAAAAGGAGAACCATTGGTGTTTCTTCAAGTCTACTAGAAGTGCACCACCACTGGAGGATTGTATTGAGAGACCAAAGTTCGATTTTCTGTACACCTACCACTGATACCTTTTGCAGAAACACCATCATCATCAGCAAACAAACTCTCAAATTCTTCACCACAGTGGCAGCAGCAGTGCAAAGAAAAAAAACATTTGTTGTCTTTTTATTGTGGTCACCGATGGCAATAGGAGGAGAAGGAGGATTACCTCCCTGAAATTTACAATGACAGAAAATGAACTTCTTGGTTCTCATTTTTGGATCAGGAATTTTGTCCATACAAGATCCTTTCAAGCACTTGTTTGCAATATGATCTGTGCGCAGTAGACAAACAACAACAAAAATTCATACTCAAAGTCTTTTGTCCAAGAAGAAGAAGAAGAAGAAGAAGCCACACTAGTGAAGTGAGGGATGGCAGATTGAACCCTTCTTCCTTGGAGCATGTATACATGAGTATTGCAAAAGCGTAATACATACATGGTTCTTTGCAAAAACAAGTGTTTTCATCTGCTGTGTGTGACCATGATAAACAATTGTCCAAGAAACTTGAGCATTTCAGAGTTTTTCAATTGAAAACAAAGATCGCAGGATGCTTCTACACACACACCGAAGTCGTGGGACAAGCAATTCAATACTTGTCGTGGCTTCTCGGAGGCTCGAATGCTGCTCGAAAGCGACCTCGAATTCTGCTCAAAGACTGCTCCAATGCTGCTCGAAGGTTCCTCCAATTCTTTTGCTCGAATGTTCCTCCAATTCTGCTCGAACGCTGCTCGAATGCTGTGTGAAGTAGAAACCGCAACTGAACAAAACTTACAAAACCGCGATACAAGCAAGCAAGAACCTGTAGAAGCTATGAGAAAGATCAGTTCCTCGTGCAGGATCAGGGAACGCTTAGGGTTAGGGTTTTTCTGTATTTCGTGGTTCCGCCGCCATTGCCTTCGTCGACCCATTCTATAAAAACCCGCCTCCTACTCACGTTCCAGAGTTGTAATGGCTGGCTGCTCCGCTTCTCCTCCACCAGCTCTAGTATCTTTGGAGTCTGTTGGGACCTGTTTTTTTCTTTATTGTTGGTTGTGTTTGTGAGGCGATCTTTTATAGTCTTGCTTTCTCTGGTTCTTTTCTTGGAATTGTGTTTTTACCGCAGCTGAGAAATGGTTGGAGAGATTAATGTTGTTAGTGTCTTTCTTCTTTTGCCTCTGGATTGGTTTGGTTATTTCCTTTCTTTTTAGGTGTGTTTATAGACTATACATGACAGTGGTGGTGATGGTGTTTGTTTTATTAGCTCTTTATAGGAGTGTTGGAACTCCTGTTCTTGGGGTCTTTGTCTCTCCGGATGATGAGGATTATAGACGCCGAAGTGGAAACACTCTGGAGCTAAATGTTTAATGAACTTCTCTGACGGTTGTCTTACTGTGGACGTAGTTTTCGCTCTCCTTTTGTGTTTTGATTTCCGATGATGATATGTACCATGCTAATTCGGACTATATGACGACAAGCTATTCGTACTGCCTGAGGAAAAAGGAAACCCTAGGGTTTCCTATCACTAAACCGCAAGTGAGGTGCAATCGTCGATGATGATAATCTTCTAGGCTTGTTTCTCAAACATTCGCAGTGGCCGCCTGAAGTTTTCGCCTCCTGGGCTTGAGAACTGATGCTGCACAATCCTTCCTTGGATATCTGAGACGATTGCTACTGATCTAGAAGCCCTAATGGCTGATGTGGGGTTCTCAATCTGCACCTTGATGGAGGAGATTGCAGAGGATTCACATTGTTTTGTTTACAGAGTTGCGGTGCGCCGCCGTGTGTATCTACGAGCTTGTCTTCTATTAAATGAAGTACTTTCTCTAAAGCATTGGGCTTCGCCGGTAAGTGAATTTTTTTTCAATTTCCCCTCGGAAGCTGTCGTCAGCCCGCCACTGGGGGAGATTCCGGACTTAGAAACAGATGCAAAAATGGGTTCTGCACTAGTGAAATTGACGAACTACAAGGGCTCCGTGCTTCTTGAAAATTACAATCATTCCTCATCCGAGAATGCAGAACCTGAATTCACGTTCATCCACAACTGAGTAATAACAGACAGCCATTGGATGATGCGCAGGTGGGAGCTGGTTCTCTGAGCCTGCCCAAGAGGGCATTGCTTTCCAGATGTATCAAAAAGTTCGCAAAGCAATACACAATTTATACAATGTGGGAAAAATAATAATGCTGTCCATAAGAAGAAAATTGCAACTCAACCCAACACCTATAAGCTTCCAAGAACATTTCTTTTACCATGCATTGTGTTCCTCCACTTAATATAATCAGTGATCACAAATGGAAAAACAATGACCAGAAACTGAAACAAACTTCAGATATGAATGGTAACCTCCTCCTGTCCTGTACTATCATGCTGATAATGAACTAAAAGTTATCAATCACCCAACAATAGCAGTTCTCAAACAATGGATCCACTTGATAAAAACTGTTCTGAACTTGATCAGTGCAACAATGGGAGGTTCCAGCTCCAACAAAATATTCAATTAAAATGTGAGGTCACTCATCACATCACAAAATTAAGGATTATGTCTCTGTAGAGTTTCAGGCAATTTGGCCTAACATAATATGACCAATCAGCAATTGTCTTCTAAGAAACTTCTAAAGATTTGTCATTCTTCTAGAAATAGGAAAATTATCCAAACCTTGTGGACTAATTTCATATTGAGCCTCTCATGTGTGCTGATTGATCCCATTTCCTTCTGCTCCTCACACTTGCTCTACTGTTGGGCACACTGCACTCGTGGTCCAGAAGATTCATCATCCTCTTCATAAGCTTCTTGCTGCTGTCGCTGCTTCCTTTTCATCTCATCCTCAAGGTTGACATCAAGCAAAGTAGTTTCTTCACATTCATCCAAATCCATATCTGTTGCTGCACTTGAGGGCCTTGGGGGTAGAATAGCTTCAATGGCTTTGCATTGCTCAGGGGATATGGACCCTGTTTCTGGGAAGTCAATAGAAAACTGGACATACAACCTGCCCTTCATGAAGGGTCGCTGATAATGTGGCATACCTTCATCATTGATAGCCTTGCATTGACCTATTTGCACACAACAGACCAAAAAGTTAGATGCAACACCCTTTGTTGTTTGACAACTTTGTCTGGCAATGAAATTCCAGCCAGGCCTGAGTTTCCAGACAAGATAGAGGAAAAGAGGAAGTAGACCTGGCTTGATAATCTCCCCAGGAACGGATTTGATTAGAAGTTGTCTGCCATCAAGATGTGTCAGGGGGAATTGGAAGCCACACAATGCCTCTGTCAAGGTTAAACTGTGCTGCACGAACAAGTCATCACCTTTCCTCTTGAACTTGGGATGATCTTTCAGTTGCAGAACAAATACTATATCGCCTGTTTCTGTGTCTGGCTGCAGGTGCATGGTCATAACAGTCAATTAGTACACTAAGCCAGGGAGATCTGCAGTCTGTAAGGTCATTTGACAAAGAAACGCAAATATCATGTTACAAATCTGCACGATAGTAACATGATGATAAATTGACAATTCACATTCACAACAAAGGAGCACAGCTACAATGTCCCCACAACAGCATTTCAGTACACGACAAAATAAACTTAAAGAACCAAACAAGATGGAGAACTTTTGAGTGTGTGATCTTTGAGGGCAGGACCATACCGCCTCATCTGCTTCTCCTTGGAAGGTAATTTTCTGTCCATGTTGCATCCCCTTCTCTACATGCACTTCCAGTGTCTTCTTGTCTTGCACAACTTTCTGACCTTTGCATTGTCCACACTTGTCTTTTTCACTAATAACCTCTCCTGCAAGGAACAACACCAGCACTTTCAGTGATTCCACTACTAAGTGATGATCTGTGGCTGAAAGAAGCAGGAGAGAAATACCAGAGTAACAGCTACAGTGAACAAGACCTGATCCTTTGCAATCTGTGCACACGTGCTGCATCTGTTGGATCATGTTGGGGCCAAGCTGACGGATTGAAACCTTCATGCCTGAACCTTGGCATCCAACACATCGGCCTGATGCACCAGTCTTTGATCCCGTGCTGCACAAACCCAGGCACATGAGTTGGCATGCCCAGAGGAACATCCTAAAACCAACCAACAATGCCATGCCTGTGTGTAGACCAGCAGGCCAGAAAGAAGCAAAAGGCTATTACAGCCAGATTTTAAGGAGCAAATTGAGAGTTGCAGTACATATCCATGAGACTACCAAGAGAGCTCCACAATAACAATTCTTAGGCAACCATTTGTCAGATCCAGCAGAACTGAAACTAGCATGACAAGAATGAGTGCTGTCATAACCATATGAGTCTCACTCACAAAGTGCCAGACAATCAATCACCTTCATCATGAATTACAGTGCCTAGCTGCCATGACTCACCACTGACTTCATCAGCTCCCAATGGTGGGTGTGGATAAGTACACAATATCTGCTTGGGCAAAACATTATGCAATATCTGGGTCCTGAATTTCAGTCACATTTCCAACAGTGTTTGGAACACTCACTCATGGTGTTGGCTAGCACTCAAGAAACATCAGAGTTGTGGGAAAGACATGCATACAAATTATGGATGGACTTCAGGGCACCACTTAAGCAGCTGAATAGAATGACATAGCAGGACTCACCCCTTGCACTTGGAACACAATACATTCCTTGACAATGACAGCTTCTTTGATGTCCCATTGTACAAGTCTTCAAGAGAAACCTTCAAAGGATGAACAACATCTTCTCCCCTTCTCTGTCTGCGGTTGCCTCTGCCACTTCCTCCTGCAAACAAAACAAATGACAACTGTAAGATGGTGATAAATACCATGCAATTACAAAACAAAGACTACAAGAAAAGCTTGCTGATCCATCTCATTGTTGTGCCCAGCACCAGAGATCAATGAGCAAAATTTGCAGATAGCCAGGTATGATATACCTCCAAAAGACTGTCCACCGCCTCCAAAGAAGGACTCAAAGATATCAAATGGATTGTGTGAGGCACCACCACCCCCCATTCCTTCCTTGAGAGCATCTTCACCATACTGGTCGTACAAATCCCGTTTCTCCGGGTCACTTAGCACATCATATGCCTGTGAAATTTCCTTAAACTACATTCACAGAAACAGCTTCACTGATCAACAAATTGCTCGCTTTGCAGCTTGAGAGAGTAAGAGGGAAAAGCAACAAGACAAATACACTAGCTACACTTTGTGCTCTGGTGGAACTGATTTGATAATGACATGACCTAGGACCAGACTTTGTGGGGGAAAAAAGGGATCTCAATGAACAGTTCAAAGAAATCGGAGAACCAAAGACTTGCCTCACATAGCAAAAGTGAGAACCAAAGGCCTATCACTCCTCAAAGAACATCACGTAGTGAAACAGTCCTAATACCATGACTCCACAAACTTCTCTGCATATTCACCAGGTCAAGAATCTACTGCAGGTAACAGGCATGCAAGTATGAACAGTCCAAAGAAATCGGAAAACCGCAGACTTGCTCGGATAGGAAAGTTGAGAACCAAAAACCCTAGCTTTTGACCTGACACCCCTCAAAGAACATCATCACCTTACTGAAACGGTCCTCATATCGTGAATCCGCAAACTTCTCTGCATATTCACCAGGTCAAGAATCTACTGCAGGTAACAGGCATGCAAGTATGAACGCTCCACGAACATAATATCACGGAGTCTCAAGCACACAATGGAGAAGAAAAAAAAGGCGAGGTTTAAAAGATCAAAACACCTTCTCCGGATCCCCGCCCTTGTCAGGATGATTCTTGATAGCTAATTTCCGGTATGCTTTCTTAAGCTCATCCTGCGACGCAGTCTGAGAAACTCCTAGCACGTTATAGTAACGTGTATTGTCACTCTTCTTCGGCGCACGCCCGAACATAGCTGCTAATGAGGGTTGCGCACCTGCACGAACGATATCACGACGATTCCGTAATTCCCGATTAGCCTTGAAAGAGAAGCGAGCGTCTGAAGTTCCGCGTCTACGACTTCTCTTACTCTTAGCTCTTCTCTAACACCCCAGCACTCTCGCTGTTACTAGTTTTTCAACCTGATGGCTATCAAAAGAGAAGGGGGGAAAACAAGAAAAAAGGAGAAAAGCTTGTTCCGGTAGTAACCTGTGTGTGGATGATCGCAATCTCGTCCGCCGCGATCCTCTTTGTAACGCAATCCCAAGCGCAACAACACTCAAACCGGAGAAGACATCGCTTCCTTCTCCCTTCTCTCTCCCTTTGTGTTGCTTGGAGGAAGAAGAGAGTACCGACGCTCCCTGATTATGTTCCCACGTTCTCATAGCTCTTGTTCATTGTTCCCTGAACGAATGGCATAGCGACAACGCTCCCTTAGTCTGTTCTCACGCTCTCAGAGTTCTCGTTCTCTGTTCCCTGGACGAAGCTACTTGGTGGTAGCAGCAAAGAGTGCCGACACTCCCTCAGTCTGTTCCCACGTTCTCATTCCCTATTCCCATGAGGAAAAAGAGAATGCCAACGCTCCCTCGTCCTGTTCTCACGTTCTCAGAGTTCTCGTTATGTGTTCCCATCCGGAAAAGGAGAATACCGACGCTCTCTGACCCAGTTCTCACGTTCTCAGAGTTCTCATTTTCTGTTCCCTCTATAATGCTCCAGAGCCACAAGTCAAATCAAAGTCGATTTGTCCAGAACGTTCTTCTCTTTTTCTTTTCAATTATTTTTGTTCTTTCCGGTTCTACTTTTCTTTCTCAAGTTATTACTTATGGCCAGGGCTTTTTTTCCCTCCGTCTTGTGATATCGAAAATTTGGCGAATTTTCCCATAAAATTTAGCCAAAATTCGTTAAATTTATACTAGAAAAGCCAAAATTTCCCCCCTTTTTTTTCCGAAAAACCCACAAAATTTGATTGAAAAAAACCACTTCTTATGAATTTTCAAAAAACATTTAAAGAATTTTATTTTTTATTTTTTTAAACTCGGCTTTCAAATGGCTTTAGGTTCAGGATTTTAGGGGATTTTTTTTTCAATAAATAACCTAAATTATCATTTTTTTTTGTCATATTCCATTCATCCCCACCCTTAATCAACCCTAGTTGGGCTAACTTTGAAAATACACTTATGAGCTGACCCAGGAGTTCAAGCCATGAGTTCTTTTTCAATTTGCTACCCATTTTCAAGAATCTGCATTCGCACTCTCTCATTCCAAATTTACAAGGCTTCATTCTTATTTGAAGAATAACATTTTGGCTTGATTTATTTTATTTTTTTTGGTGAGTAATTATCTTAGTTGTTGTGAGAGACATATTAGTGTGCATGCATTAATTCATGTCAAAAATAATTAAATAAATAAACAATTATTGATGAAACTTCAATGCAATCTTGGGTAGCACCTCCCCAATCATGGATGAGCTCAACCTAGCTTTGCTACCTCAAAATATGCTGGATTTGCAGTGTTCCTAAGTGGAAGAGGCCTAACCCACAGGCATGTTCCATAGTATGAACCAAAACACCGAAAACAAAAATCAAACAAAGAAACCCATTGACCGAGTTATTTGAATTTTTAATTTCAGACATAAACATGGCACACTCACACTCACCCAAAAAACAAACACATCACAAAAATGATCATTTGAATACAACTTAAAACTTCCCATGTTTGATTGATGGTCTTCTTCCCTTACACTAACCCAAAAAACAAACACATCACAAAAATGATCATTTGAATACAACTTGAAACTTCCCATGTTTGATTGATGGTCTTCTTCCCAAGCTCCAAAACTTGAACTATTCCTATGGACAACTTCCCATGTTCGACAGATTTTTAGGGTTCCCCATCTTGAATATTTTTTTTCATTCAAGTGAATTCCCCATGTTTCATGGAATTTTCAACTTCCCATCTTTGATCAATTTTTAAAGTTTCCAGGCCATTGTCTCAAATCATTTTTCATTCAACAAATTCCCCACAAATGATGAAAATTTCAACTTCCCATGGCATGACCAATTCTTTAGTTTCCCCCATCTCGAATTATTCTTCATTCATCAAACTTGAAATTTGTGACCATGTTTGATGGCAATTTCGAATTATTCTTCATTCATCAAACTTGAAATTTGTGGCCATGTTTGATGGCAATTTTGAGGGAATTGCCATCTTTCAAGTTTTGGGGGAAACACAAAATTCCTGTTGAAAATGTAGGTGCAACCCAATGGAAGGAGCAACAATGAACACTAGATATGTTATTAGGAAAAAACAAAGAAGTGAAAGACAACATGACATTACCTAAAACACTAGATTATCAAACAACACTAAAACCACAAAGTTTTAGATCAACAACAAATATTAGGTGTAGGAATGATAATAATAAGTGTCTCTAATTATTAAATATTTTATTTTAATAAAATTAGTCTTTGAGGAATTTTTGCATTGGGAACTACATAGTACAAGCAATTAGGGGATTTTTTTTGCCCCAACCAAAAATTGACAAGGTATTTGATCCAATTCTCAAGAATACGCTTCTCTAGTGACACCAGCCCTAGAAAGGCACCTTACAAAAGAACCTTCACCTTCTTGAAAAAGGCTCCATAGTTATAAGGTAAGGAACACTTTCTCCACAACCCAAAATGTCCTTATGACACCACTTGAAACGAGAATTTTTCTCCATCTGAAGTTGATTTGTAACATCTTTTGTGTGTTTATTATGTTTATGCATCACAAACACCTCAACAATGGAGGTCTAGGCTTGTCTAACAATCTTGTTGCTAGAATAGTTGGCTTCAAATTGAAGGTGATATCATTCAACCCAAATGTAAAATTTTGAAAAAAAAAACGAGAAATAATGTTTAATGATTCTCTCAAGTGTTGGTTGGTTCCAGGTTTCCGACAAGGTATAGGTCTAGATCTGGGTCTAAGAATCTCACCCAAAGAGTTTAGATGGACCCAAAGCTAGTCAAGAACCCAACCCATTGGTTCTACATTGACCTAGACTTGCCCTTAGAACCGGACCCAATAGGTCTTTATAGATATGGACCCAATGGGTTTTAAGGGGTTTTACAAGGTCTAGTTCTTAAGGTTAGGTAGGGGCTAGGCTCTTATGTTTAGATAATGTTTAAGGTTTCTAGGTTTTTGAGTTTGATGTTTAAGTTCTAACTTTTGAGGGTCATAAGTGCTAGACCTAAATTTTAATATATAAGGGTATTTCTAACAATAGCATTAAAATGGTCTTACACAAAAATGTTGTGACATTCCCTAGGTTGCGCATTATATTGGATAGAGACCCAAACAAGGCACATGTGGGTGGAGACCATTGTTGTCTAACTATTTTTACGCTACGTTTAAACCTACAATTAGCAAAATAATGATAACGGTCAAAAGTTAGGGTTAATAATATTTTCAATGAGTAAGTACCTATAAAACATACCCTCTACCTATTTGTAAATAAATATTCATGATGAATAAGTAATTAATGTTCAAACCTAATTAGGCTTTTGTTAGTAGATAGGTTAGGTAGCACTAATTATTAACCTATGTTCACGAAGATTAGCCCAAAGTTAGAGGGCCACCATTTTGCCTTTTTCAAGTCTTTTGTCTTCTTGTTTTTTCCTTTTTGATTTCTTTTCCTCTTTTCTCGATTCTTCTCAGTTTACTCTCCTCATTTCTTCTCGTATTTCTTTCTCATTTCTCTTCACCTCATTCTCCCCATTGCTTTTTGTTTTTTTCAATGTTGCGCTACACATGTTATCACATTCTTTTCTTTAACCTTATTGCTTTCAAGGTTGTATTGTAAATATTGTTGCATTATTTTTCTAGTTGTGTTGCTTTTGACCTTGCTACAAACATTTTGTGTTTTTTTATGGTCATGTTGCTTTTGATAGTGCATTGAAATTATAGTAATTATTTTTTCCTTGACCATTTTGCAACTTCTTCAAAAACAAAAAATTGTGTTTCTTTTGATCATTTTGGTTTTGTTTCTTTTTTCTTTTTCTTTTTGTTGTAATTCATCACCATGACACCACCAAAATATTTGCATTTGATTTTAATGGTACATGTTTTGCTGCAAATCTAAGATCATTTGAACTTGTGCTATGATTTTGAAGATAAGATGATAAATGAGTTCATGGGAGTCTTTTAAGAATGTGATCAAAGATTGATGTTTGAAGCTATGAAAAATGCAGCAATTTTATGTCAATATTGCATTTCTTACAACTTTGAATTGTTGATGAACAAGGAGGTGGGTAATCAAATGAAAGTTAAAAGCACAACATGGTATTCCCACTTCCTCATGACACAACATAACAACCAAAGGTGGGCATAACACTTTCAAGTCACTAAAAAGGAAGTTTTACAACTAACAAAACAAACTCAAACCTTTTATTCAAAAAAATACATAAAGTATGATTTGTAATTCTTGTTGGGATCAAGGCAACTTATGGTGGCCTATTCAACCTTGAGCATGAATCAAAAGATATAATTCACCTCTACATCCTAAGGGATAAGGGTTATCTCCTATTGTCAAGCTAATGATCCCCCACAAACAAAATGTCAATGTCAAACATACCATAGTGAAAGTTTTCTACAACAAACACCTATTTAAAGGTAGGAGTGTAGTTGAAAATGTTTTTTGTACTCTAAAAAAGACATTTAAAGAACTATTATTAAAGAAAAACCTCTCATTTATTTTCATACTTGATGTTGTGTGTTATTGTATGTTTTACAATTTGGTTTTAAACAACAAGGATGTAGACATGAATGCGCTTATGCATCAATTGGAGCAAGAAATCAACATAATGCTCAAGGTGCAACAAGGAAAAAACATAACATAATGGATGTAAAAACTATAAAACTAAAACGTCCTTTAGAAGGTAATGAACTTTCAAGACATAACCAAAGATTCCTACTTGAAATATTTTTAAAAAATAGGAAAGTAGGTAGAGATTGAACAATTTGCATGTGAATCTAAACCATTGTTTGAACAAAAATCAATTTTCAAATGTTGTCTGATTGAAATGAATTGTGGACTTCAAATGCATTGTCCTTCTTCAACTATATATCGACTATTCACCATTAATACAAATTGAACAATTTGCAACTGAAATTGGAACAAGTGTTATCAAATGTTATATGATTGAAATGATATAAATTGAACAGTTTACAATTGACATTGGAATAAATGTTGTGTGACTAAATTTGAATTGTTGTGAACTTTATACACATTATCATTCTTTGGCTATGTTTTGGTTGTTCATGGTTGATTGATCATCAAATAAAGAATAAGACAGATTTATTGGTAATGGCATCAAGTCATGGTTTTTGATGAAAGCATGGCACATTGTTATGTTGAGGTTTGATAACACATTCACCATGTTTTTGGTCATTTTGTGAGCTTTCTTGTCCCTTTCCTTTAGGTATTACATATGCTTCTTGAATTATTTATCTTGAGATTATGTCCTCGCTTTATTAATATCTAGTTAAATTGAATTGATGTGATCCATTATGTCCACAAGAATCTTGCTATTTTTTCTATGGCATTAATGACTGGCATGAAAACTAATGTACATTTTCTCTTGATTCTTATCCTCCTTGGGGTTGGTACTATTCCAATTGTTGGTTGTTTGTTGCATCTAATTAATGTTATAAATTTGAAACTATCATCAAGATTGATGATTGTTAAACGTTGTGAACAATTTGGTCCAAATGATTGTGAGAAATCATCAAGGTTGATGATATTTTCAAGATTGAATCCTAGATTCATACCTGGATCAAGTTGCTCAACTTCATGGTTCTCCTCTTAAACAAAGTTGTCTCCACATGTAATTTTTGCATCATTGAACAAGGTGCAAATGATTATTCTTCCTTTTTTTTTGGTTGGTTTGGCTAGTTATAAATTCCATCTCCTAGTGTTTGCAAGTCCTTTGAACATGCAATGGAATGTTGACATTTTTGTTTCTTTGAAAAACTTTGATTGTTTTATAGCAATCTTCATTAAGTTTTCTTGGCACATGAAGTTTGTCTCACTCCTCGGTCGACAAATCCTAGTAACAAGTATTGTGGCCAATACCTTTGTGATAGTCAAAGATTTTTTTGTAGTCGCCATTGATGCAGTTCCATTTGTCGTTACACATTTTTTTGTTTCACAATGTCTTTGACTTTGTTATTACTTATGAATATTCTACAATCTTGTTCCATTTTTGTAGTGTAAGAACCAAATTCCCTTGTGGATCCACAATACGCTTCTAATAGATGTGCTCTTTGTGTTTACAATTGATGAGCATAATAATCTCCTATGTATTCCAACTGGAGTTGTGGTGTCGTGAAGTAAATGCCCTTCCACTCCCTTTACATGTTCCCCCTGAATTTTTGTTACTGTAAAATTACCAATGTTTAAAGAATTTTCCATTGATGTGTTTAAAGATTATGGATCATGTAAGCCTAAAGATTCACCAAACTTGAAATTTTGAAACTAAATGCAAGATGTAATGTTGGAAATGCACCAATGTGATAGCATCGCTTTGCAGTAGTGATGAAATGCACTAATGTTTTACTACAATGAATTTCTTGTTGTAACAATCTTTGTGTGGGAATTGTAGGACATGTTGATAATGTATCACATTAAAATTTGAGACAATAGCTTAATGTTGATGTTAATTAAACATTTGAATCTATAATTATATAAGATTTTTTATCTTGACATCATTCGTCTAAAACTTGCCCTAACTCTAAAAATTATTGTCAATATTAAACTGTCATGTCATCAACCATGTCACTTATTTATTGATAAGTTTGCAATGCTTTGAATACTGATAATTATTTGTTTGTTTATCAATTGTGTTATCTTTAGGTTTGAATGAACCATTAAATTGTTTTTTATTATTGCTCTTGGAAACATGTTGGGGAACTTTAAAAACCCAAATTGCAAACATAAAGGAACCCCACATGAACTTGGGAACACATTGGGGCAAAAACATGGTTAGGTGTCTCAAAAGTGGCATTTGAAAGTCCATAATCTAACATTAGAATTTTTTTTATAGTTTTAACATTTATCAAACCATAAATATTATAATTATCCTTTATGTTTTTAGACATAAATATTAATAAGCCAACCTATGATATCCCTAAACATGTGATTAATAAAAAAATCCATGCAAAAAATTTAAAAATTTAATGTGAAATGGATTATCAAAGATAAAATTTATAACAATCATGTCGTTTAAAAATTAATTAATTAAAAAATAGATATTAAGAAAATTTCAATGCACTTCATTAATCAATTTTTCATTTCATGATGTTTTGATTTTGATTTTTGATTTTGACACTATTTTGATGCTTTTTTTAAGTCCACGTTTTTCATTTTCTTTGTGTGACAAGCATAATGTTATCATTTCAAAAGTCCATATGAGTCCATAATCTTTTTAGAATTCATCCAAATTTTTCATGATGATTCCTATTAAAGTTTATGAAAACATGAATAATTAAAATTTTGATCATGTTAATTTTGAATATGGTTTTAAATTTTACATTTGGATGTAATCCAGAATAATTACAAGTGTAACAATCCAAATAGTCCCCCTTATTCATGGTTTCACCCATTGGGAACATCAAAATAAATGAATACTCAAAATTACTTGAAAATAAACTTTCAAACCATCCCCAAAAATAGGTTAGAACCAACCTTGGCCTAAACTCAAAATTGGAAATTTTTATAAAGGTTACATCCATCGAATTTAGAACTATTGGTCAAGAAAATTTGACCTAGCCTTAGAATTGACAAGTTTCAAACTTTGAAAATATTCCTTAAACCCAGAATTGGGGGGTCTTTCATTTTTATAAAAAACTTTAAACCCAAATCTAATAGTTTTTGTAAAAATCAAAAATCGACCAACATTAATTAGCTATCATATGAAAAACCATTGGTGTGTACACTAAAGATAGAAGGACATCACAAGTTTAGCATGTGACAAATTAATAATGAAAATCATGCAAAATTCGTTCATTCATAGGTCTATACATTTTACATGCAAATATTATGCATTGAAAACACATTTGACACATGGATAAATGTGTTGACAAATGAAATATGAACCTATGAATGAATAGATGTGACACAAATTTCACATCCTCCTATAAATTTGTTTGTCAAATGTGTTTTCAATGCATGATATCAATGTGTGAAATGTATGAATTATGAATGAACAAATTTTGTACAATATTCATTATTAAGTCATGAAATGTTAAATTTGTGATAAATTTTCTTCATTTGAACCAATCACATCAACCAATAGAATATGAATCCATAAATTAGTGAATTTTTAAAAGGCAACCCATTTGCTTCAAACCTTATAAAAGGGATCCCACATAGTGGTCACAATGAAACAATCCATCAAGCAATGTTGATGGGTCTCAATGGCCTACTATTGATAGACTTGACATATATGGATTTAAACCCATAAATTTTGGTTGAAATCTACCACAAAGGCCATAATTGAAAATCAACCAATTGATAATCATAACTTTTCCAAGGTGAAAGTTGGGCCATATTCAATTAATGATTAGTTGGAGTGTTCCTCTCCCAAATCCAATTGTTAAATGAATATGACAAAAACAAATTGTCAAGGCCTTACCCCACGATTAACAAAGTATCCATGTTTGGCAAAATATCCAAAAATTGGCACATTTTCAAGGGAATTGATTGAAAACCAATGCCATGGTCTAATATCGCAATCGTAAGTAAGAACCCAAGCCAAACAACCAAATTACAACATTTGACATTGGAGTTGCATGTAGACAAGGTAACTTGGAAAAAAAACTTGTCTTTTTCTTGAACTAAAATTTTAACAAGTTTAAGGTTTGGAAAAACAAGCTAGAATTCCTATTTGCTAGTCTTCACCAACCTACTATAGTTTTTTTTGGGGGGCACAAATGGACAAATCCATTGCAAATTAAAGGAACCAATATAGAAAAGATTGGGGGACCAACCAAAACAAACTTAGTAGGACAAAAACACCACCACTCTATTTTCTTGCCAATGGGTAGTTGATAATACCATCTTATTTTGTGCCAATCTCATGAGCACATCACATGGTGGGGACACCACACCTTGTCGAAGCCTTCTAGGATTCTACCTTCATCCTCCATATGTATATTGGCCATCTTCATGGTATGCTGCCATTTTAAACATCCATATTCAAAAAACCCTCCCAAATAGCTCTTTCAATCCTCTTCCTATGCCACCTAACACTATTAAAGACTAAATCATTACAATCAATCTAGATGTACCAAAAGGTGATACTATTCAGTATGGACTATAAAGGTGGCCAAAGTTCTTTAAACTATGAGGTAACTTTTTATTGAACAAACATTGTTCAATATTAAAAATCTTCCACTTGCAATTAGCATTAGGAGGTGACCTAATATGAAAGAAGAAGGTAAAGGAAATCTCCCATGCCATTTTCGCTTTTACACATTGTTGGAACCTATTCAAAGTCATTTGAGGTATTCTAGACTCACAAATTGGGTAGTTTGTTTACACATTTTGGTTTATTTTGGTTCTCCATGAATTAATCATTAGAGAGCTTGATACCCTAGCGAAAATAAAAAACCAGACTCCTTCCAAGCTCAACATTTCGTCCAAATATCCTTCCACCACATTTGGAAATTTGATGGAATGTTAAATTTGCATAACTTGAGTGTTATGGACAAATTGTCTATTAAGTTTAAGCACTTTCCTTGTATGTTTGGTTGTGTACCTCATTAATTTTTCCTTGTTAACCCATTTCCATATAGTAAGGTCAAATTGGAGTTTTTCAAGAGGTCCATATAACATTTTCCTATTTTTTACGCCCTTGTTTTTTGTTTCAAACAAATTCTTACCCTCTTTAAGGTCTCGTAAAATTTGTCTAGTTGTGTTGCAACTATAAAAACCCTTAGTGGGTGCCTACTTCAAAGGCTTGATTTTCCTTGGGTAACATTATTTTAATACAAGCCCACTTAAATCCAAGGGAGGTTGGAAGTTTCTGGAGGCACAAAATACTAGTAACAGGTTTACAATATTTCTCTAATACATTCAAGCCATTTTTTACTCTTAGTTTCTTTAATCAGGGACATAAGCTTTTTTATTTGTATTACAAGATTATTCTCAACAATTCTTTCCCAAATGCATTCTTTTCCATCTATCATATTAAACTTGGTTTTGGCCCCGTACCAAGTCTATAAACTATTGTCTTTTGTTTACCACAGATCACCTAACACCCTTAACCCTTCCATGTGTAAAATCTCAACTCTTTGGTTAGAAATTATGAATTCAACCCCCTTAAAAGTCAACTCCCATCATAATTTGATTTTTTTATGGATTAAAAAACTAGGGGAGGTTGGATTTGAGCTTCCCCTATCATTTTCTTCCAAGCCCACATGATGTGCCCCCATATTTTAAATCTTGATGGGGACACATGTTTTTTAACCATGGCTCGATGAAGATTTGGTAGCTAGCTCCCATGTCAAAATGGTCTACATTTAATCAGCTTGTACTTTAGTAAAATCTTTAAGATAAAATCACTAGGTCCCATCATTAATAACAACCATTTGCACATTAATGTTGTTAATGCATTTTTTGGGTCTATTAATCCCATATCACATGTTATCATCTGGACATAATAATCTACTTAGTTGACCTTGGGTTGGGTTGGGTGTTCCCCACTTGACCATGAAGGTGTCACAGATGTTAATGCTATGGAGTTCATTCATTTGAATGTTCATCCATGTATATAACCTTTAGTTTAATTTTAATTCAATTCTACTTAATTCATAATTCACTTATAGTTAACTTTTAATTCACTCTAATTAAGTTTTAGTTAAATTTTAGTTAAGTTCGAGTAAACTCCTAATTAACTCCTAGTCAATTTCAAATTAAGTCCTAGTTAAATCCTAATTAACTCAAAGTTAATTCCCAATTAACTAAAAGTTAATTTCTAATTAACTCCTAGTTGAATCTTATTTAACTAAAAGTTAATTCCCAATAAATTTAAAGTTAACTCATAATTAATTATCAATCAAGTCCTTGTTAACTTTAGTTGACTCAAAGTTAATTCCCAATTAACTCAAAGTTAACTCTCAATTAAGTCCTAATTAACTTTAGTTAACTCGTAGTTGACTACAATTAACTCATAGTTAACTCATAGTTAAACCCCAATTAAGTTTTAGTTAAATCATAGTTAATTTTCAATTAGGAAGGTTCTTGAGAGGCTTTTTTATTCAATGCACACATAAAAGCCTCTTTGGAAGCTTCCTTAAACTAAGTCCCCAAAGGGGTATAAATAAGACCTTTCATTTCTTTTAATTTGTTCACCATTAGTCTTAAACACAATCTTGCACGATAGCCTTGTCATGTTCTTTTTATGTTCATATTTGTAAATGTTAACATAATAAAAATTCGTTTTCACGTTTGTTTTACACATCTCATGTTCTTGTTTTTTAATCACATAATTTTGTTATGTTCCTTGTTTGAAAATTAAACTTAAACCTTTCCTTTAACCTTTGTTCTTGTGAATCTTCGTGTTCTTAATAGAAGGTTTCTCAACAATGTTTGACATTTTTTGTTAGTTTTTGTGAATCCTCTTCATATCGGAATGAAAAACCACAACATAAAAGCTAGGACAAAATTGATGATCAATGTCTTTCCTCCTAAAGGCGTAAGGAAAAAACTCTATAATCCCAAAAAAAAAAATTGTAATTTTTCAATCAAAAATTCATCAATGTCATTAACATTTATGTATTAGCCAAATGGAACACTAAATAACTTTGATAATTCACCATCCCTAACCCATTTCCATCTCCCTTCTATAACCCAACTAAATAGTTACATATTCCTTGTACAACACTAATAGGTTATGGACTTATCGCAATTTAGTTCAAGCGCCTTAATGTATAGGAACAATTCTGGTAAATTGATGACATTACGCATGTTACTCTCTTACCCTTTGATTGATAATGTTGTGTCATCAATGTATTGAAATATTGTTTATTATTTTTTACTTTTTGGTAACAACATGTCTTTTACATCTCTTAATGTCATTACCTCCTTGACCATGAAGTTGAACACTTCTCCAACCAAGATGAACAAGTAAAATGCTAGCGGGTAGCCTTGGTTAATTCCGTGTTCAATCTTGGAAGGTTTGGTGATGATTTCATTGAGACAAATATATGTTTCCGCATTGTTAAACATACAACACTTGAACCATATTGATGAATTTGCAATCCATTTCCATCATTTCCAAAACAAGGAATAAAAATTCACAATTCACTTTGTCATAAGCTTTAATAAAGTCTAATTTTAAAAGTACCATTGATGGGTTGGTGTGTTTGGCCCAATCCATCAATGGTTTCATGGACAAAAAATGCATTATCCAAAATGTATCAATGTGGCAGGAAGGTTGTTTAATCCACATTTACCACTTCCACAACATTAGTTGGAGCTTTAATTGTAGAGCTTTAACATATTTTTTGTAAACCACATTAAAAGAAAATATGTTCTTCAATTATTGAGATTTTTTTAATCTCATGGGTGAAAGCACAATTAAGTGGATTGTCATAATTGTAATTTTTCTAAATTATAGATGAACTTAAAATGTAAAATCACATCAAACGTTAATTTTTTTCATTTTTTCATTACCCATGTTACAATAAACTTTAGTGAAAATTTCATAAAAAATTATGGATGAGTTTTATGAAAAGAATGGATTCATTGTGGACTTTTGAAATGATGACATTATGTTTGTCACATATAGAAAATGAAAAATGTGGACTCAAAAAATATATCATAATAATATCAATTTTAAAATTAAAAAATAGGCCACCATAAAATGAATAATTTAATTGTAAGATGCATTGAAAATTTTCCAATATAAATGTTTTCATATTTAAAAACTTAACTCGTCGTGATTTTTGTCATTTTTTATAATTGATATTCCATTTCACATTGAAATCTTTAACTTTTTTCTAAATTTCTTAACTAATCACATGTTTAGGGATATTTGTAGGGTGGTCTATTAATATTTGTGACCAAAATCATAAGGGATAATTATAGGATTTATAGTTTGATAATTATTTTAAATGCATGAAATTGTAACAAATGTAAGATGTGGACTTTTCAAAATGTCAAACATGAGCCGCTAACCATGTTTTTACCTCCTACTTAAATAATAATGTTATCAACCTTTTGTTCATCCCTTTGGGGAAGTGACCCACCTCAACTACTACATTAACCATTATGTTAAAATCTTTTCCTATTATTTCTCATTAAAAATATAAAATCCAAGACTATTCCATTTGGCCCAAGAGCTTTCACTCTTGTCATGGATTTTGCAGCAATCGGTTGTGTCAACTTGAAATTCATTGGTGAATATCTTTGGCATTGAATCCAAAACCCTATGTTTCAATTTTGTTTGACCAAGCACCTCCTTTTGGGCCTTGTATAGATTATTGTAGAAGTTGTAGCAAATTTCCTTTAAGTGATCCTTCCAATTGACAATCATGCATTCCCCATTCCTAAGAGCAAGATATTTGTTTCATTGGGTGTTTTTTACAATTGCAAAAACTTCCTTAATAATTGGCATTATCCTTGTCCATCCACCAAATCCTAGCCCAAATTTTTTGTCTTGTAAGTTTGACTTGTTCCAATTCATGAATTTGTTTTTTTCAAACGCCCTACTAATTGTTGGAGGTCCCTATTACTTGTAAATTTTTGCACCTCTTTTTGTGCATATTCCAATTTGTGCCTTAACCCAATTTCCCTTTTCCAAAATTTTGTTGCCTTTTATTTGCACAATTTTTTATAAATCTAATCATTTTCCTCAGTTAAAAAAAGAAAAATGCATTTTCCTATTGGGCTTGCCATAAAGGTTCAATTTGGTCTTTGGTAGTTTCAAAATGTTTTGTGCTCATTTTCAAGAAAATGTGTGTTATTTGAGTCTCTTTCATTTCCAACATACATGAAATTGGGTGAGGGTCAAACTTGAACCCATCTCCTCTCAATGTGTAAAAAGAAACACTTAACATTCTTGCCCATCCTTAATGCATTTGGAAACATAGACTATGTCTAACCTACCCATGATTTTTTCATTCCCACTCCTAAGGTTGTCCCATGAAAATTGGAGGCTCTTGACAAACCTCACAAGTTCTTTCACTTCCATGGCTAACTTCTCAAAAGAATTATGAGCCAACTTCTTTCTATCAAAAATGATATCCTTGCAACTAGAAGCCTCGTCTTTTTTCCTCTCCACCATGTTCTAATCACCACAAATGATCCATTTATTGTTGCATGGTAGTTTTTCCTTCAATTACTCCCACAAGATGGTTATTTTTAAAGGATTATTTGGGGCATACACATTAGTTATGTTGACATTCACACATGGTAGTCCTTTCAACATGAGAACTTTAACTCTATTGTTCCATAAAGTCCAATATTCTACAAAACATATTTTGTCCATCTAGGCCTTAGTAAAATACATGTGCCTCCCTTTCTTGCCTATCCTTGCTAAACATTAGACGAATAACCCTCATCTATTTTAGCTAACCATATTTGTGTTATTGACCATAGTTCAAAATTATTTTGAATTCAATGCATTGCATTGAATTTTGCTGAATTGTTCAAATCATGTAAACCTAGGAAGGTAGGAAACAAAAGTTGTCATTTGATTGGTTAACCCAATCACCAAAGTTAAGGTTAATAATCAAAGTTCATAGATCCTAGGAGATGAATGATACCACATAATCTTCCATATTCGCAAATGAAGTTATGTGTTTGATGTATAAGTATGGGATACAAGGATAAACTCTATCAACCCATAACCTTGCCCCTTGTTATTTTTATTTTAACAACATATGTCTTTTACTATCTTTTAAGCAACCCCTAAACCTTCTTAAGCTTCTAATAATTTGGCATTCAAATTATGATCTTGCATTAAAAAAATGTCAAAATAACATTTCGAGTTTTCCTTAGCTCATTAAGCAAACCAAATGGTCATAATCAAAGGGGAATGTTCATAAAGTATATGGAAAAGCAAAAACTTCCATCTAACCCCCTCTTTGGTCCAATTCAAAGAGACAAGAAACTTATCAATTTTGGAAACTACTAAAAGTGCCTCGACTCTCCCATATAAATTCTTTTTTGACATCTTTTTAAAATTGTCCAACTTTCATGCATCCACGTCTAGCCTTTTTTATAGTGTAAGGTGATGCCACAAGGCAATTTACTACCTATTCATGAATTTGTCACCTGATCTTTTAAATTAATCAATTTTGTCTTTCGAATTAAAGTCTCTTTCCTAAATGGAAATATGTTGCCATAAGGGAATGATCCATAATGTATTTTCACATGAGAGCTCAATGTTTTACATTAGGTTATGCCTATGATGTGAGGCATTCCCATAATCTTATTTTAAGCATGCCCCATTCCTTGGGTGTTACCTTACACTTTCAAAGTTTGAGGATCTTGTTTAAGGGGATAGCTCAATGTTAGACCCAACAACCCTAAAAGATTTAAAGAAAAGTTATTTCCTTTACATTTCAAAATTTAAACCTTAAAAAAATGAAAGGTTATTTGAAAATGAAAATGAAAAATTTTATGAACTAAAGGTTTGTTTGTCATTTAAATTAAAGGGAAATTATATGAAATAATTAAAAAATGGAAAAAAAGGCTCTTTACATGGGTTGGATTTAACCCAAGAAATGTTAAATTTGGACTTGTAGACCTTCAATCAACATTACAATTGAATACTTGTAGTAAAGTTATGAAGCAACCCACAAAAAATTGAAATGTGTGTATATATATATATTGCAATGAACTTTTTTGAATAGTCTATCATGAACTTTTTGAAAATTTGGAAACTTTACAACATAAAAATATTCATTTCAAACATAGAAACATATAAGTTCCAATATTTTCCCACCTAAAAAAACTTCTAAGAGCACAACATTGGGCAAAACATATGGGACAAAGTGATGTGATATTGGGAACATGTTGGGGAACAAATTGGGAACTTAAGGAAGACGTAGAAAAACCAAGGAACTTGATGGGAATACATTGCGGGAAAAAGTGCAACATACCCACACCCACCCCCAAAAATACAATTCGACTTGTTGTGTGCATGGTTCACATCATTGGTTGCTAAGAATTTTTATGCATACATGTGTTCTTTACCATTTTCAGTCTAGACTAATGGCAAGGGCATTGATTATGAAACATAACTTAATGTTAAAAAGGTTATTGAGTTTTTTAATAATCATCCTTATATTGCTCATGATGCATATTATTTTGTTCTTCATTTTTTTTGCACACATGATTTAATTATGAATATTTGTCCATTGAAAAAAGGGTTACATATTTTTTCATCCATCTACAAGAAGGTTATGTGGCTTTTCATCCAATGACAAGAAAGTTACAACGTCACTCCCAAACCTATACATGGTTCATTAAGTTTAATAACTAGATTCAACATGTTGGTTATTGTGAATAGCTTCAAATGTGAGTGCTTCAACTATTCATTCACTTGTGAGCTCTCAAAGGTTACATTCTAATCTATAGTCCATAAGGTCAAACATTTTTTAAAGCACACATTGGGATTTTGATGGATGTTGGCTCATTATAAGTTTGAATTTTTGAATCATTATGTGAAGCATCTTTAAAACATCTCCACCATTGGCAATAAAAAACCTTACCAATGGTAATTAATCATGTAGTTTGTTGATGAAACCATTTTCACAAACCCATGTAAAAGTTCAAATTTTAAAAAACTTATTAACCCTAATTTATTTTTTTATCACATAAGATTTCATCACATGATATTGAAAGCAACAATGGGTCCAACAAATGATTTTGTTAAAGTTGGTGTGACCTTAAGAAGTTCCATCAAGAAAAATCATTTTCAACCTCATTACAGATCAACTAGGGCAAAGTGAAGATCATGAACGAAAGTTCATCAACAAGACTTCTTCCCACCATTACAATTCAACCACCTAGTTCAAAAGTAATGAAAAAGTTGAAAAAAATGGCCGAAAAATAAAAATGCCATTTGAGCTCAAGCAAAAGTAATGGTAGACATGGCAATGTAATTGTGAAGAAAATTGTGATTATGAATTACCAAAGCACAATGGCTTTATTCATAGTTCTTGACATTTAAGTAGCCTCTTATAAAGTCCATGAACACTTCAAATTTCACATGTTGAAAAAGTTACAAAAACTTGAAACAAATATAAATGTTGGCCCTATGCTTGCAACATTACAACCAATCCAAATTCCATCACTCCATTCTGAATTAAATTAATGTTTCCATTGATATGTCGTTGCATTTTGAAAGCAACAAGAATTGTTTTTAAAATAAAAAATGTTGAAATGGTTTCTTAATCTTGCATTGTTCCTTTGACATAATGTTGTGCATAGGTAAGTTCAATTGTAGGTTGTAATAACGAGAATCATTTTTCTTGTTGAAATGATTATCTCAATTTTCATTATTCTTGCAAATATTATTGCGTATAAATAGTATTGGTCGTAGTTGCAACAACAATAGGTGATCTTTAACATCGTCCCTTGATTTTTCACAAGATCCAAATGAGAAGTTGAAGTTGCCATTGTTCCATTCTTTCAATCACTTGCAATAACACAAACAACAAACCACTCATTTACAAGTTTAGAAACAACAAATCCAATGTGCTTGCAATGACACAAACAAACCACAAAAAAACTAAATCAAGTTTGTTGAAGCTTCGATGCTTGCACCAAACATGGGCATGAGTGAGAAAAAATGAAATGATTAGAGATTGAGACGGTTGTGCTTGCCCAAGATCTGTAGACAAAATAGACAACAACATGTCACACAACTTGTTCAAAATGTGATAAAACAAGAAAGATGAAAAAAATAACAATGGCAATTGAAAAACAACATCGATGAAAAAGATTTTGACTACCATGGCAACTTGTCATTTTTATACGTCAATATGGTTGCTAGATTTAGGGTACTATGTTACAAAGCTTGCGAACAATTGAAATGCCTTTCCAAGGATACAAATGAGATGTATTTGAAACCTACCAAACTTATTTGGTGTAAAGCGAAACATCAATATGATAGAGGAACTGAAAGTACAATAGGAGAGGGGCAAAGCTCAAGTTGAGTTGCTACAATGAATGTGTGGAAGAGTATAATACTATATAATGCACATCCTACCTCAATTGTGTTGTGGTGAGGGAGTTCATCATTTCAATGGTTCTTTTTGTGATGAGTTTTTGGCATTTGGCCAAATTTTTTTTTCAAAATGACAAAACATGTGTTTCATTGGGTTTCCTAGTTGTCAAAATACGAATAACAATTTGTTGGATTCTATACTAAGTTCTAATAGGTAGCCAAAAATATAGAAGGAATTCTTAACCTTTTTTATTTTCATATATTTTTAATGAACATATTTGGTTAATTCATTTTATGCATAATTGCCACAAGTGTTTTTTTAAACAAATTGGGGTCATGTGTGTTTTTCTCAACAAATTTTCTTGTTTTTAAAAAAAATAATTGGGAATTTTTTATTGGGAATTTTTTTAGAAATTTTGATTTGTATTGTAAATTTAACTAGTTTTGCTAGTTTTTTGGAAACAAAATCTAAATTTTTGACATTTAAAAAGTGGAAGAAAACAACGATTGCCACCTCACCTAGCCTACATCACAACACACCCCCCCCACCAAAAACTAAAAAAAATTAAAAAATTAAAAAACATTTAAAATAAAAAAAAATTAATAAAAAAAA
>Ga0116231_10001378_pt1 | contig 49411 bp, 46 predicted proteins | sample S1TSphgellanicum_2_FD_89695 | JGI IMG/M metagenome (GOLD analysis project Ga0116231, IMG submission 89695) | Host-associated microbial communities from peat moss isolated from Minnesota, USA - S1T2_Fd - Sphagnum magellanicum MG | ecosystem: Host-associated > Plants > Peat moss > Unclassified...
GCGCAAGATCACCAGCGCGCCGGCGGACGCCGGGACGCAGAAGGCGGCGCGGAACCGGTGACGCGCAGGTTGACCGCAGAGGTCTTTCCCTTGCGACGGTCCAACTCGACCTCGTAGGCCACGGTCTGGCCCTCTTCGAGCCCCCGCAGGCCGGACTGCTCCACAGCCGACACGTGGACGAAGAGATCCTCGCCGCCGTCGTCCGGCTTGATGAAGCCGAAGCCCTTGGTCGGGTTGAACCACTTCACAACCCCAGCGCCCGGACCCTGGGAGGCCCGATCGCCGCCGCCGGCCCGTGGGGCGGCGGAGCGGAAGCCGTCCCGCGGAGGACGCGGGGCGCGCGGAGCGGCCTCGCCGACGCCGATGACCTCTAGGGCCACCGCGCTCTGTTTGCCTGTGCGCCGATCAGCTTCGAGCTCGTATCGGACAATCTGCCCGTCGTGTAGGGCGGAAAGACCGGCCTGCTCAACTGCGGAGATGTGAACGAAGACGTCTGCGTCGCCATCCTCGGGCGCAATAAACCCGAACCCTTTAGTCGGGTTGAACCACTTTACTGTACCCGTAGGCATTATCCTCGTCCTAGATCCGTCAGCCTTGATTTTGTCGCTCTACACAATGCGAGGCACGGTGAAAAGCCGCGATAGGGTAGATGACGGTTGCGCGCCCGCCAAGGCGCGGCATTTCGTCCGTATGAACCTTTTTTGCCGCACAATGGCCGCTGTGAGTAAAATAAAAGCGAGGGAAAGGCGCCCTAGCGCTTACGTCGCCATGGCGAGGGCGCCGCGGACCAGGCGCGCGTAGTCGTCCATCAGGGACAGACTGATGTTGCCGGGCTTGAAAACGTGTTCGCCGATCTCTGAAACCGGCGTCACCTCCGCCGCCGATCCGGTGATGAAGCACTCGGTGAAGTCTGCGAGCTCCTCTGGCCGGATATGCCGCTCCACCACGTCAAATCCGCGCCACCGCGCGAGGTCGATGACCGTCAGCCGGGTGATGCCGTTCAAGAAACAGTCCGGCAGGGGCGTGTGGATGACCCCGTCCTTGACGAAAAAGATGTTGGCGCCCGTGCACTCCGCGACATAGCCGCGATAGTCCAGCATGAGGGCGTCGGCGTACCCCTCCCGCTCGGCCGCGTCCTTGGAGAGGGTGCAAATCATATAAAGACCCGCCGCCTTTGCTTCCGAGGGTATGGTCTCCGGGGACGGCCGGCGCCACTTGGAGCGCCCGATGCGGATCCCCTTTTTCTTCTCCTCCGGATCGAAATAGCTCGGCCATTCCCAAGCGGCCACGGCCGCATGAACGCGCGATCCTTTGGACGCCACGCCCATGACCTCGGCGCCGCGCCAGACGAAGGGGCGCACATATCCGTCCCTCAGGCCCATACGCTCGCCCGTCTCCCGGCACGCCGCGTCGATCTCCTCCACCGTGAAGGGGATGGTCATGTCCAGGAGTTCGGCGGATCGAAAAAGCCGCCGGGTGTGCTCGGTGAGCTTGAAAATCCGCCCCTCATAAATCCGTTCGCCCTCAAAAACGCTGGAGGCGTAATGTAGCGCGTGGGTCAGGACGTGGATTTTCGCGTCGCGCCACGGTACAAACTGCCCGTCTAACCAGATCCACCCGTCTCGATCGTCGAAGGGCAAGGGCGTTCCAGGCAACTTTCCACCTTTCGCTTAGGGCAAACCATGCCTTTAGACGCCTCGCGTCTTCCCACGTCAACGGCTCCGCTGGGGGGTTTTTCGTGAACGCGTCCGCGCCCCCGGCGGCGGCGGACGCCCGGCTTATTCTGCGCTCTGAAGAGCTCGACGCCGCCCTCGAGCAATTCCTCTTGGCCGAGGCCGCCCTGTGGTCCGCCGGAGATCCGGCCCTTGAGGCCGAACCCCTCCCCCTCGGACGCGGCCATTTCCGCGCGGCTTTTCTCCTTAAGCGCCGCCCAGGCCTGGGCGTGAAGGACTTGGCTCGGCTTACGGGACTTTCCAAGCAAGGCGCTAGCCGGGCCCTAAGGGACCTTGTCAAAGCCGGTTACGCCGCGGCCGCCCCCGCGGAGGAGGACGCCCGCCGCCGCCCCCTCGTGCTCACCCCCGAGGGCGCCGAGTTCGAGGCCCGGGTTGCGGAGGCCATGCGCAGCCATCTTGCCGCCGCCTATCGCGCTGGAGGCCTTGACGCGGTCATGGGGGCCCGGCGCATCCTCGCCGCCGTCGCCGGCCCGCGGGGCGGACGCCGTCCCAGGGGGGAGCCGTGAGACAGGCGCAGCGTCACCTTCTGGTGGTCGACGATGACGACCGCATCCGGGCGCTTCTAAAGGAGTATCTGGCCCGGGCCGGTTTCCGCGTGACCACCGCCCCGGACGCCTCCCGGGCGAGGCGGATGCTCGCCAGCCTCGCCTTCGACCTGGCGGTGTTCGACCTTATGATGCCGGGGGAGGACGGGTTGTCCCTCACGCGCTGGCTGCGTGAGCGAGACGCGACGCCCATTCTCATCCTCACCGCCAAGGGCGAGGCGGACGACCGCATCGGCGGATTGACGGCGGGTGCGGACGACTACCTCGCCAAGCCCTTCGAGCCGCAGGAGCTCCTCCTGCGCATTGAAGCCATCTTGCGGCGGAGCCAGTCGCGAAGCGGCCAAAGGAGCCTTGTCGCCATCGGCGCCTTCACGTTCGACATGACCCGGACACAACTGTTCCGCGGGGAGGAGCCGGTGCGCCTCACAGAGGGAGAGGCCAAGCTCCTGAAGCGCCTGGCTCAGAGCCCTGACATGGCCGTGGATCGTTTCGCCCTCGCAGAAGAACTCACCGAATCGGCTGCGGACGCCTCGGCGCGGGCCATCGACGTGCAGGTGACCCGACTTCGTCGCAAGATTGAGGCCGACCCTAAAAACCCCCGCTACCTACAGACGGTGCGCGGGGTGGGCTACATGCTGGCGCCGGACTGATGGCCGACAACACGCTCTTTTCCCGCATTCCCCTGCGCCAGACGTGGCGACGCGTGCGCCTGGCGCGACGCTTCATCACCCCCCGAATCCTTAAGCGCCTCCTGCCCACCTCCCTCTTCGGCCGCTCCCTCCTGATCATTCTCCTGCCCATCGTGATCATGCAGGCGGCGGTCACCTGGGCCTTCTTCGAAGCCCACTGGCGTATCGTCACCGGCCAGCTCTCCGAGGCCCTCGCCGGGGACATCGCCTGGGACGTCTCCCTCTATCAGAGGGATCCCTCGCCCATGGCCATGGCCGCCCTCGCCGACCAGGCCGAGCGCGACCAGTCCTTGTCCATCGTCTTTCTGCCGGGCGCCAACCTGCCCACGGGAGGCCGGCGCTCCCTCCTGCCCGCCTTCGATCAGGCCCTGCGGTCGGCGGTGGACGACCATCTGCCTGAACCCTTCTTCATCGACAGCGTGCGCTACCCCGCCTACATCGACATCCGGGTGAAGGTGAAGGACGGCGTGTTGCGCATCATCGCGCCGCGAGACCGCGCCTTCGCCGCCCGGGGGCACATTTTCATCCTATGGCTCACGGGCGCGACCCTGGCCTTGACGGCGGTGGCCATCCTCTTCATCCGCAATCAGGTCCGCGCCATCGAGCGTCTGGCGCAGGCCGCCGAGGCCTTCGGAAAGGGCGAGGATCAAAGGTTCAAACCCCACGGCGCGCGCGAAGTGCGTCAGGCCGGTCGGGCCTTCCTGGACATGAAGGTCAGGCTGCAACGCCACATCGATCAGCGCACCGTGCTGCTGGCGTCCGTGAGCCACGACCTGCGAACGCCCCTCACACGGCTGAAGCTTGAGGCGGCGCTGGCGCCCCCGTCCCCCCGGGTGGAGGCCATCAAGCAGGACCTCGCGGAAATGGAGCACATGATCGACGAGTACCTCGCCTTCGCCCGCGGTCAGGGAGGCGAGGCGGTGGAGGTGGTGGATCTCGGCAGCATGATCAAATCCGTCAGCCGAGGCGCAGCTCAGGTGGGCGCCAACATTGAGGTGCAGGCCAGCGAAGACCTCGAGGCGAGCCTGCGCCCCAACGCCTTCCGCCGCGCCCTGTCCAATCTCATCATGAACGCGGCGGCCCACGGACGTCAGGTGGCGGTGGCGGCCCGGGCTCGCAGCGGCGGCGGCGTGGAGATCACCGTGGACGACGACGGCCCCGGCATTCCGCCAGACCGCTATGAGGAGGCGTTTCGGCCCTTCTCAAGACTGGACGAAGCGCGCAACCAAAACGTCAAGGGCGTGGGCCTCGGCCTCGCCATCGCCCGGGACGTGGCTCGGGGTCACGGGGGCGACGTCACCCTCGATCGCAGCCCCCTCGGCGGCCTGCGCGCCGTGGTCAGGCTCCCCGCCTGAACGGCGGGCATTGGGAAAATCTTGCCGCCCCTTTTAATGTTCCGCTGATTTTGCCATGTTGCGGCCCGCCATACTGGCTAATTCGGATAAATAATGCCCCAATCTCCTTGGGGCGCGGTCGGATTCGACCAGGAGACCCGCCTTGCCTGAAGTCCTCGACGCGGTTGACGCGAAGATCCTTGACCTGATCCAGCACGACGCGGGTCTCTCCGTCGCCGAGATAGCCGAGCGGGTCGGACTGAGCTCATCGCCCTGCTGGCGGCGAATCAAACGCCTTGAAGACGCTGGAGTGATCCAGCGTCGGGTGACCCTCCTCGACCGCGAGCAGCTCGGCCTCTCCTTCGAGGTCTATGCTGAGGTCAAGCTCAACCTGCCGACCAAGGAGAACCTCGACGCCTTTGAAGCGGTGGTGGTGAAGCTGCCCGAGGTCGCCCAGTGCGCGACAGTGACCGGCGGAATGGATTACGTCCTGCGCATCGTCACCCGCGACATGCGCGCGTTCGACGAATTCCTGAGGGATAAACTGCTCTCCCTCGGCCTTGTGTCCAACGTGGAGAGCCGGATCGTGATCCGCAGCGTGAAAAACTCCACCGCCGTGCCCTTGGGCCTCGTCTCTCCCTACGTCTCTCCCAGAAGCTGACCATGATCCAGACCGTCTTTCGGGGATCGCATCGTGAGCTTGGCGGCTTTTCCGTTGAGCGGATCCTGCCCCATCCGCCCCTTGAGATGGTCGGGCCGTTCATCTTCCTCGATCACATGGGACCCGTCCGTTTCGAACCTGGCGCAGGCATTGACGTCAGGCCCCATCCCCATATCGGCCTCTCGACGGTCACCTATCTGTTCGCGGGGGAGATCGTCCATCGCGACAACCTCGGAGCGGTCCAGACCATTAGACCGGGGGAGGTGAACTGGATGACCGCCGGACGCGGCGTCGTCCACTCCGAGCGAACGGACCCTGTCCTGAGGGCGTCGGGAGGACCCGCTCACGGCATGCAAGCCTGGGTCGCCCTCCCGGACGGCTCAGAGGAGGTTGATCCTGCCTTCCACCACCACGAAGGGGCCGATCTGCCCACCTACGAGGGCGGCGGGCTCTGGGCCCGCCTCATCGCGGGCGAGGCGTTCGGCGCCCGCGCGGCGGTACGCACCTATTCGCCTCTCTTCTATGTCCATTGGCGCCTGAAGGCTGACGCTCGCGCACAGCTCGGCGCCGACTATCCGGAGCGGGCGGCGTTCGTGACCTCCGGGTCCGTGGAGGCTGACGGCCATCGCCTCCAGGCCGGCGACATGGCTGTGTTCGCAAAGGGATCCCCGGTGCTCTTCACCGCGCTTGAGGACGCGGAGGTGATGCTCCTTGGCGGAGAGCCGGTGGGTCGCCGCTTCCTCTGGTGGAATTTCGTCTCCTCGTCCAAGGCGCGGATCGAAGACGCCAAGGCGGACTGGACGGCCGGGCGCATGTCGCTTCCCCCGTCGGACGACGGCGAAAGCATCCCTGCGCCGCTTTGACGGGGAGGGGCGCCGACCGCATCGGCGCGGCAGGCGGGACTTAGACCCGAAGGGCGCCATTCTGAGGTTGATGAGGCTTGATCGATCCGGCGCCGAGCTTAAGGTTTTTGAGGGTCGACGCGGCGGCGGTGCTGTCTCTGGCTCCCGAGCGTGGCGATCGCCGGGCGTTTTCGGTCAGGGCATGGGACGGGCGGATGCAGACGCATCCGCTGTTTTTTCGAGACGATAGCGCCTTTGAAGCCCATAGCGCGGACCCCCGCCCGCTCGCCCCTCAAGGGGCGTGGGAGCGATCGGGCGCCGCCGAAACCATCCTGGGGGAGCGGGGGGAGGATTGAACGCGCTGGCCCACCCGCCAAGGCTGGTCCCCAAAAGAAAATGGCCGCGCTACCGAGCGCGGCCAGTTCAAGTAGGGAGGAAACGCCCGAAGGCGTTCCCTTCATCGCTCGGTTCGCCTGGCGTGCGAAGTTCTTTACGCGTCCTCGCCCGGACGGGGCCGAGACCGACGGTATTGCGCTTAAAAACTCAGCGCCTCTGCTGCTTAATAGAGCGTCACACGCGCTCAATCGCCATGGCGACCGCCTCTCCGCCGCCAATGCAGAGGCTCGCAAGACCTTTTTGGGCGCCGCGGGCCTGAAGGGCGGACAAGAGCGTCGTTAGAATACGCGCACCGGAGGCGCCGATGGGGTGACCCAAGGCGCACGCGCCGCCGTTGACGTTCAAAGCGTCGTCTGGGATGCCAAGCTCCTTTTGCGCGATCATGGCGACGACGGCGAAGGCTTCATTGACCTCAAAGAGATCAACCTCGCCGAGGCTCCATCCGGCCCGCTTGAGGGCTTTGCGCATGGCCGGGACCGGAGCCGTGGTGAATAGTCCCGGCTCCTGGGCGTGGGCGGCGTGGGCGGCGACCCGCGCGAGGACCATGAGGCCGAGCCTTTCGGCGACGGAGGCGCGGGTCATGACGAGAGCCGCGGCGCCATCGGAAATGGAGGAGGCGTTGGCGGCCGTGATGGTTCCCGTCCTTGAGAAGGCCGGCTTCAGGGTGGGGATCTTCGCCGGATCGGCCTTTTGGGGCTGCTCATCCAGGGCCACGGTCTCCACGCCCTTGCGGGTTTGAACCTCGACGGCGATGATTTCGCGTTCAAACGCGCCGGACCCCTGGGCGGCCTTGGCCCGGGACAGGCTGCGCACGGCGTAGTCGTCCTGTTGCTCGCGCGTGAACTGATAGGCGGCCGCCGTCTCCTCGGCGAAGGCGCCCATGAGCTTTCCTGGGGCGTAGGCGTCCTCCAGACCGTCGAGATAGAGGCTGTCGAGGACGGCGTCGTGGCCGATGCGCGCGCCGCCGCGGTGCTTGGAGAGCAGATAGGGGGCGCCGGTCATGCTCTCCATTCCGCCTGCGACGGCGACGTCGCAGGATCCGGCCGCTAGGGCGTCGTGGGCGAGGATGGCCGCCTGCATGCCCGACCCGCACATCTTATTCACCGTGGTCGCTTCGACGCGCAGGGAGAGACCGGCCCCAAGGGCCGCCTGGCGCGCCGGCGCCTGGCCCAGACCGGCCGGCAGGACGCAGCCCATGAAAATCTGATCCGCGGCGTCCGGATCAAGGCCGCTTCGCTGGACGGCGGCGCGAACGGCGGCGGCGCCGAGGGCGGTGGCCTTCACCCCCCCGAGGGCGCCTTGAAAGGCCCCCATGGGCGTGCGGGCGTATCCGCAGATGACGACGGGATCGGCGACGGCGGCCATGACAAAGGTCCTCCAGTTCTTAGCGTTTTTAGCGAGGAACCGGCGGCGGCGCGCGCAGCCGGATCCTGCGCCGGGCCGCCTATAGGCGAAAACCGGCGACGGCGCGAGGGCGGCCTCCCGCTTCTCCGCCAGGACGCGGTCCAAGATCGCGCCACAATTGCAACACGCAAAGCGGCAACGTTTCAAACATGAATAAATATACAGCGTTCACCCCCCTCATCGGGGCATCCCTCATGCTGCTGGCCACGGCCTGCGGACAGAAGGCCGGCGATGCGGGCGCGCCCGCCGCGACGGCGGCCCCGCCGCCCCTGCCCCTCACCACCGCCGCGACGCCTGCGTCCGCCCTTGCGCCCTTGGCCGCTCAACTCCCCAAGGCGCCCCGTCCCCGGATCGTGCGGGTGGCGAGCGCGTCGGACGAATACGCCTATGTGGATCAGGCCGAGGCCATGGGCGAGGCCCTTGACGCGGCGCCGCCGGACTACACCTACGATTACGACGGGGTGCGCCCCTGGGTGTGGCGCACCTCCCAGGACGACTGGCGCCTCTCCGAGCCCATTGAGGGCGGCTATCGGGTTTATTATTTCCGCCGCGGCGCCGCTTATCCCTATCTGATCCAGGATCCGCGGTACGCCTACGGGTTTGATGACGGACAGTTGGCGGCGGTCTACGGGCCGTCCGGGGCGCTTCTCCCGGATCAATACATGCAACAGCTGGCCGAAGAGGCGGGACGTTACCTCGCCCGCGCCCGAGCGTTGCATGACGCGGCCCTGCACGCGGACCGCCAAGCCGTTGCAGCCCAGGCATGGGCGGAGAGAAGCGCCACGCTCCTGGCCTTTCAGGCCGCCTGGAGCCGCCAACAACAGCGCGACCTGGAGTGGAGCGCCTACCACGATCAACATCAAGCGCAGTTTGAGGCCTATTACGGGCCCGACCGAACCGAGCGTCACGAGGCCGCCCAACAGTTCGCCACGTGGCGGGCCTCAGACTTCCAGGGGCCGCCGCCTCCGCCGCCTGGCGCTCCAGGGTTCGCTCCCCAGCCGCATCCCGGCGTGGTCGCCGGCGCGGCCGTGGGCGTGGTCGCCGCTGGCGCCGCCGGGGCGCTTCTGAACGCCCATCACCGCGACCAGTCCCAGGCCCCGACCGGAGAGATAAGGCCGGGCCGACCCGTGGAGGGGCCGGCGCCGGCCACCCCGCCGAGCCGGGGCCCGATGGGCGCGACGGTTCGGCCGCCCGGTGCGGCGCCTGCAGCGGCGGGAGTGGAGGATCGGGGCGCTTACCCCCGCAAGGCAGAACCGCTGACGCGCCCTTCAGAACCTCAGCCCGCGCCCATGCGCAGCCTCTCCCCCCGACAGGCGCCGGCGTCTTCCGCCGAACCCGCTCGGGCGGCCCGCGCAGCCCCGGCCGCGGGTCCAGAGCGGCCCGCTCCGCCGATGCGAGAGCGCGCGGCGCCCGTCGCGCCCGTCGCGCCGGAGACGCACAGGATCGCCGCCCCGCGCGCCGAACCGCCAGGCGCCGCACCGAGGGCCGTGGAGCCGCGGGCCATGGAGCCTCGAGCCCTGGAGCCTCGAGCCCTGGAGCCTCGAGCTGTGGAGCCTCGCGCGGCTGAGCCGCGAGCCGTGGAGCCTCGAGGGGCGGAGCCTCGCGCGGTGGAGGCGCCCGTTCGTAGTCAGCCCGCGCCTCCAGCGCCCAAAGCCCCTCCCCCCGCGCCGGCGCGTCCCGCTAAGGCGGCGGCGCCGGCCGTCCCCGCCCGTCCCCCCGAAGCCCATGAGCGCCGTCCGGCTGACAGCCGCCCCGACCACGGAGCGCCCCAGCCCTGATGGGCTCCGGCTCGGCTTGGACAGCGAGGGTTGATCGTCAGTAGGACTGGGGATCGGCCTCGCGGCGCACGCTGGCGATAAATCCGCCGCCCAGGACCCGGCTCGGGGTGGCCGGATCATAGAGGACGCACGCCTGTCCCGGGGAGACCCCTTCCTCGGGCGTATCGAATTCAACGGCCGCTGCGCCCTCAGCCATGAGAAGGCGGGCCGGAGCGGGATCGCGGGTTGAGCGGACCCGAGCCAGAACCGGCGTCTGGGCCGCGGCGGCGTCGTCCAGACAGGCCTGGTCGCCGAGCCAGTTGATCTCCTTAAGACGCAGGGATCGCGTGAGAAGCGCCCGCCGGGGGCCGACGACCACCCGCCTAGCGTCGGGATCGAGGCTGACGACATAAAGCGGGTCGCCCAAGGCGACGCTCAAGCCGCGTCTTTGCCCCACCGTAAAGCGCGTGACGCCGTCATGGCGGCCAAGGACGCGTCCGTCCACATGAACGATCTCCCCCGGTCCAGCAGCGTTGGGACGGATCTTATCGATGAGGGTCGAATATTTGCCCTCGGGGACGAAGCAGATGTCCTGACTGTCCGGCTTTTCCGCAACCCCAAGACCCAGGGCGGCGGCCTCGGCGCGCACGACGGTTTTGGCGAGGGCGCCCAGGGGAAAGCGCAAGAACGCCAGCTGCTCGCGGGTGGTGGCGAACAGGAAATAGCTCTGGTCCCGCGACGGATCGGCGCCGCGGTGAAGCTCGGGTCCGTTCGGCCCCTCAAGGCGCCGCACATAGTGTCCCGTGGCCATGGCTTCGGCCCCGAGGTCTTTGGCCACCTCCACAAGGTCGTGGAACTTCACCGTCTGATTGCAGCGGATGCACGGCACCGGCGTCTCGCCGCGCAAGTAGGCGTCGGCGAATTCATCGATCACCGCCTCGCGGAACCGGCTCTCATAATCGAGGACGTAATGGGGGATCCCCAAAGTCTCCGCCGCCTGGCGCGCGTCGCGGATGTCCTGACCTGCGCAGCACGCCCCGACCTTCTTCACCGCAGCCCCATGATCGTAAAGCTGAAGGGTCACGCCCAGGACGTCATAGCCGGCCCGCTTGAGGAGGGCCGCCACGACCGTCGAGTCGACGCCGCCGGACATGGCGGCCAGGACGCGGGCGCCCGCGGGCAGGGCAACGGCGCGCGCCGCCTCGCGGCGCGCAGGGCTTTCATCAAGGGCGAGGCCTGCGGACATGGCCCTTATCTAGTGGACTAGGCTTTATATGGCGAGCGCCGGGAGGAAGGACGCATCCGCGCGGCGGCGCCGCCCGTATCTGGCTCAGTCGCCGTTATTGACGCCGACGCATTCCAAGGAATCGCCAATGCAACTCCGCTCCCTCACAGCGCGCGCCCTCGCCGGCGCGTGCGCCATCGCTCTTCTGGGCGCCCCCTCCGCCTTCGCCCAAATGAGCGACGCGCCTTCGCGCGACCCCATGGTCGGCGGCGCGGCCATGTACCCCTCCAAAACCATCGTGGAGAACGCGGTCAATTCCCCCGACCACACCACCCTGGTGGCGGCGGTTAAGGCGGCGGGTCTTGTGGACACCCTTTCCGGTCCCGGCCCCTTCACCGTGTTCGCCCCCACCAACGAAGCGTTCGACAAGCTTCCCCCGGGGACCGTCGACACCCTCGTCAAGCCGGAGAATAAGGACGCCCTGACCAAGATCCTCACCTACCACGTGGTGTCAGGCCGCTATACGGCGAAAGACCTCATCAAGCTGGCCAAAGAGGGCGGCTCTCTGACGACGGTGGAAGGCGAGCCCCTTAAGGTCTCGGCCAAGCATGGTCACGTGTTTCTCACCGACGCCAAGGGCGGCGTTAGCGAAGTGACCATCGCCAATGTTTACCAATCCAACGGCATCATCCACGTGGTGAACGCCGTGCTGATGCCAAGCTGACGGCGTCCCAACGCTGGACGGTTATCCGGTTACGGACAATCGTGCAGGAAGCCGGGCGCCCAGGGGGGCGGCGCCCGGCCAGGGGCAACGGCGGCTCTGAGAATAATCCCTGCTTTCCCAGGCGCTTTGCCGAAAAAGCAGGGACCCTTGAGCCCTAGGGCGGCGGCCGCGAAGCCGAATTTCAGCTTCGGGTTGACAGCGGCTCGAGAAATCCCTCCATGGAACCCATGATGTCGGCTCCCCCTCCTTCGCGGGTTCTGATCGTTGAGGATGACGTCGTCACTCGCGAGATCCTCTCAGAATTCCTGCGCCGGGAGACCTATGACGTTCTCGAGGCGGAGACGGTCCGCGACGGGTACGCCCTCGCAACAAAAGAACGCGTGGATCTCCTCATCGTCGACCTCAACCTTCCCGACGAGCCTGGCTTCAAGCTCGTGGAGAGCGTCAAACGCAATCAGGACGTCGGCGTCATCTACGTCACCGCCAGCCAGACCCCAGAAGACCGCATTTACGGCCTTGAGAACGGGGGCGACGACTTCCTCTTCAAACCCATCGACACGCGTGAGCTCCTCGCCCGCATCAGGGCGGTCATGAGGCGCTACAGGCGCTCGGACGCCGCCGCCAACGCCCGGCGCAATGTCATCGACCTGGACGGATGGACCCTTGACCTTGTCCGCCGCGAGCTCGCCGATCCCACGGGCGGCGTGGTCGGACTGACCCGCGGCGAATTTGATCTCTTCGCCGCCTTGGTTCAGGCGGCGCCGACCGCCCTTACCCGAGACTATCTGCTCGAGGTGGCCGGCTCCGCCAACGGGCCGACCAACATTCGCATGATCGATGTCATGATCAGCAAGATCCGCAAAAAACTCTCTTCAGGGCCATATCCGGCGCCGAAGATCATGACCATCAACGGCCTCGGCTACCGCTTCGCTGCGGCCCACGCCTAGCCCGAAGCACGCCTTTCGATGATGCGCCGGCCTGCGGCGAGGGAGGCCTCAAGACAAGGCCCCAACCGCCGAACCTCAGCCCCCATGGCCTGCGCGCCACGGCGCCGTTCGGAGGGATCCTCAAGCCCGCGCTTCAAGCGCGCCTGCAGGACCCCTATGTCGTCGGCGAGGGTGAGGAACCCCAGGGACCGGCATGACCCGAGGGCCGTATGCAGGCGCCGCGATAGCTCCGCCTCGTCCCACGGTCCTGCGGCGGGGGCGGCGCAAATGTCCTTAATGCGGGCCTCCAGAACGCCCATCAGGCTGGACAGGCGCGAGACGCCCAGCAATTGGGCAAGGGCGACGAGGCGCTCCTCATCCATGGCGACATGGGTTTCCAAAGCGGCTTTCCCAGGGACCCTTAAGGACGACCGAAGTAGAGCGCGGAGACCCGCACACGAGCAAGGCCTTGAGATGACCCGCGTCGCCTGCAGACACAAGGGGCGGTGAGGCGGTGATGGACCCTAACCGCCCCGCCTTTCTCGATCCTCTAGCGCCGAAAACAGCCCCAGGGCTGACCGCGCTTGTTCTCCTCAATCTCGCTGTCGGCGCGGCCTACGCCGTCACAGGCTATGCCGGCCTGCAGCTCGCCTTCGTCGCCCATGCGGCGACCCTGTTCTGGCCGCCTTCGGGGATCGCTTTCGCCGCCCTGTGGCTTGGGGGACCGCGCCTTGCGCCCGCGGTGCTCCTCGCGGCGTTCGGCCTGAACCTTGAGGTGTTCGGCTCTCCCTATCCCGCCGTGATGGTCGCTGTGGGAAATATCCTGCCCGGCCTTGCGGCGCGGACGGCGCTTCGGCGGATCCTCACGCGCTTTGAGGGCATGGGCGAGCTTCCCACTGTCCTCGCCTTCATTCTCGTCGCCTGCCTCGGCGCCACGGTTCTCAGCGCAAGCGTCGGGGCGCTCGTCGTTCATCTCGCCGCCCCGTCTGACCCGGCCGTGTCGTCGACCTGGGTGATCTGGTGGATGGGGGACGCCATGGGCGTGCTTATCGCCGCACCGCCCCTTCTTCTGGCGCGCCGCCTCCTGACCCAGCGGCCGGACCTTAAGGGCGCCGCTGAGGCGGCCCTCTTCGCACTCCTGGCCCTGATCACCGTGGCGGGGCTTTTGTTGATCCGCAAACCCCTTTGGGCCCTTGAGCTTTGCAAACTCTCCACCTTCCTCCTCAGCCTCTGGGCCGGGGCCCGGTTCGGCTTGCTCGGGCCGGCGGCGGTGACGGTGGTCATGGCGGTAGGATCGGTGGTGGCCACCAGCTTGGCGGTCGGCCCCTTCGCCCAGGGCGATTTTTATGACCGGTTCGTCCTGGTGCACGCCTATCTCTTCGCCGAGGCGGCGGCGGGCCTCTTGTTCGCCGCGGCCCTGGAGGACCTCAAGATCGCGGTGCGACGGGAACGGACGGCTAGGAACGCCATTCAAAAGGCCTACTCCGATCGGATCGCCCTGCTGAACATGCTCAATCACGACGTCCGCACGCCCCTATCGGGCATAATGGGCGTCCTTCAGGGCCTCGCGTTGACCCCCCTGTCCCCAGAGCAGCGTCAAAGCATCGCCCTCGGTCTTCGGGCCGGATCGAGCCTGACAACCCTGGTCAACGATCTCCTCGACGTGACCCGGGTGGACGCTGGACGGATGCGATTGGGGAGCGCGCCCTTCTCCCCCGACGAGTGTCTGAGGGATCTCGTGGACCTGGCCCGCCCGAGCGCAGAGGCTAAGAGCCTCGCCATGCGCCTGGAGATCCGCGAGCCCCTCCCCGAGGCGGTTCTTGGGGACCGGACGAGGCTCGAGCAGATCCTTGGCAACCTCTTGACCAACGCCATCGCCTACACGCACGCGGGCGAGGTGCGCCTCCAGGCCTGCTGGGACGCAGCGAACAGCGCCCTGATCATTGACGTCATGGACACGGGCCCCGGCCTTCCTGGCGGGCTCACCCCATCGGCGTTTAACCGCCAGCCTCTCTTTACCGACCCGTTGTCTTCGGGCCTGGGCCTCGGCCTTCATATTTGCTCCCGGCTCGTCGATCTCATGGGCGGCGCCGTGACCTACGAAGGCGGCCCGGGGCGGGGAAGCCACTTCCACCTGACCCTTCCTTTTGATCGCGCCCCCCACCTCATCGACAAGAGCGCCTTCGGTGAGGCGCAGGCGGCCTTGCGATCAAAAATCCTTCTGGTGGAGGACGACGAAATTGCGCGTGAAGCCTCCAAAGCCTTCCTGGAGAGCCTCGGGCATCGGGTGATCGCCGCCGGCGATGGGTCCGGCGCCCTAGAACTGGCGCGCGAGACGCGATTGGACCTCATCATCATGGATATGCACCTCGGGTCCAGCGACGCCTCCGGGGTGGACCTCGTCCAGTCCGTTCGCGCCATGCCGGCGCCCGCCGGCGCAGTCCCGCTGGTGGCCCTGACGGGAGACGACGACCCGGAGCTGGCGGCGCGGCTCAAGGCGGCGGGCGCGGATGAGGTGTGGATCAAGCCCCTCGACCTGACACGGATTGTCCGCCTTCTCAAGGACTGTCAAAAGCCGCGCGTCGCGCCCGCAAGGGCGCCTGCGGCCGGCATCGAATGACCGTGGCCTCCCTCGGACGCGGCGCCCTCCGCGCCACCCTCTTTTTGGCGGATAATAGGCATAAACCGGCGCACTAGCGGCAGCGCGCCACGTCAATTCCTGTAGTCTTCACCAACAGAAAGGGAGCTGACCCATGGCGGCCACATTCCGACATTTTGCCATCAACGCAGACGATCCAGCGCGGGCGCGCCGGTTCTATGAGGCGGCGTTCGGCTGGACCTTCGAGCCGTGGGGCCCGCCAGACTTCTTCCAGATCACCAACGCTGGAGACGGTGTTCTGGGCGCCCTCCAGGATCGACGCGACCTCCTGCCCGACGCCAGGCTGCGTAGTTTTGAACCGACCTTTGGCGTCGAGGACCTCAAGGCGACCCTCGAAGCCGTCAAGACCGGCGGAGGCCGCCTCCTGATGGCGCCCATGCGCCTGGAGGGCGTGGGCGAACTCGCCTATTTCGAGGATACCGAAGGCAATGTCGTCGGGGTCATGCAGTACGAGCCCGGCGCTTTCGCCTGATGGCGGGGGACGAGGTCTTCGACGTCCGCTCCCTGGCCATGTCCCTGCGGGCGGGAGGTTTTCTTGGCGCGCACCGCCATCGGTGGGGTCAGCTCGTCTTCGCCCTCACCGGCGTCATGCGCGTCGTCACCGACGAGGCGGCCTTCATGGTTCCCGCCACCAAGGCCATCTGGATGCCGCCCGAGACGCGCCACAAGATCCACATTCACGGCGAGGTGGCCCTGCGCACCCTCTATATCGCGCCGGATCGCGCGGGTGCGCTGCAACAAACGCCGGCGGCCCTGGCGGTGTCGCCTCTCCTGAGGGCGCTCATTCTGCATATTGTCGAGGTGGGGATGCTGTCGCCGGGAAAGCCGGACCAGGACCGCCTCGCCGGCGTCCTGACCGACCTTCTCAAGGCCGCCCCGCAGGAGGACCTGGCCCTACCCCTTCCCGCCGACCCGCGCGCGGCGGCCTTTGCAGGGCTCTTGGCCAAGGACCCGAACGATCCCCGCTCCCTGACCGCCCTGGCGCGGGACGCGGGCGCGAGCCTTCGCACCCTGCAGCGTCTCTTTCCTGAGGAGACCGGCCTCACCATCGAGGCGTGGCGGCGCAAGGCGCGTCTCATCTTGGCCATGGCCCGCCTGGCCGAGGGCGCGAGCGTCACCTCGGCCGCGCTGGATTGCGGATACGCCGGAGCCGCGGGTTTTATCGCCGCCTTCTCCAGCCAGTTCGGCGTCACGCCCGGCCGCTATCGCAACGCGTCGCCTGCGAGCGCCGAGGCGTCGGCCCTGGAGCGATCAAAGTTGACTAATTAGTCATTCTGTGATTGGCTAAAGGTCACGGCGCGCCAAATAATCGGTCTTTTGTAGTTTCGCCGCACCCAAGCGCGTCTTCAAGAATTGACTAATTGGTCGAATGATCATGAGCACCCTAAAGATAGAGGACGTGGCCTATGTCCGCTTCACGGCGCCCGACCTCGGCGTCATGCAGGCCTTCCTGGAGGACTTCGGCCTGATCGTAGAGGCCTCGGGGACGCGGCTCTTCGCGAGGGGATGGGGGCCCGCGCCGTTCCTGCACTGGACCGACGAGGGTCCGCCCGGTTTTGCCGCCCTCGGCCTTCGCGCAGCCTCCAAGGCGGATCTTGAGCGCCTGGCTGAACAGGAGGCGGCTAAGATTGAGCCCCTAGACGCCCCTGGCGGGGGCTATGTGGTGGTCCTTCACGACCCTGACGGTCGACGCGTGGAGGTCGTGGCCGACCAGGCGGAGACATCCCCGACGCCGCTGCGCGGAGCGGGGTGGAACACGGCCTTCGCAACGCCCCGCGTCAGCCAGGTCAAGCGGACCGGCAAGGGGCCGGCGCATGTGGTCCGCCTCGGGCATTGCGTGCTCAACGTGGCCGACTTTCGAGCCTGCGAGCGTTGGTACAAGGAGCGCTTCGGCTTCATCACGTCCGATGAGATAGCCTTATCCCCTGACGTCTCCATCGGAGCCTTCCTGCGATGTGACCGCGGCGATCAGCCCACGGACCATCACACGCTCTTCTTGCTTCAGAGCCCGAAGGGTCGGGGTTTCAATCACGCCGCGTTCGAAGTCCTTGATATGGACGACCTCATGGCGGGTCATTCCGCCTTAAAGGCGGCCGGCCGGGAGGCGGAATGGGGCGTTGGACGCCACGTCCTCGGCAGCCAGGTGTTCGACTACTGGCGCGATCCCTGGGGCGCGACCCTTGAGCACTGGACCGACGGCGACCGGTTCACCGTGGCCGACGGCTCAAACCTCGCCAGCCTTGAAGATCTTCTGGCCGTGCAATGGGGGCCCGCGGCGCCTCCCACCATGGCCTGACTTGGAAGAGGGCGTCCTATGAAGCTTGCAACATTCACCGTTGGCGGCGCCGCGGAAATTGGCGTCGTCGCGGGCGAGGCCATCATTCCCATCTCCCGGGCGGCGCCGCAGCTAGCCGGCCCTATGATCGATCTGATCTCGCGTTGGCCTGAGCTGAGAGGCGAGGTCGAACGGATCGCCGCCGCCGGAGCCGACGCCCTGGCTCTCACGGCGGTGCGGCTTGAAGCGCCGATCCGGCGGCCGGGGAAAATCATGGCCATCGGCCTCAATTATGCCGACCACATCGCCGAAAGCGGGATGGAGACGCCGCCGCACCAGGTCTGGTTCTCCAAGGCCGCGACGGCGGCGAGCGGCCCGTTCGATCCCATCATGATCCCGCACGGGGCGGCGGCCGTCGACTATGAAGCCGAACTCGTGGCCGTTGTGGGATCTGGCGGCCGAAACCTCTCCAAGGCGTCCGCGCAAACGGCCGTGTTCGGCTACTGCGTCGGCAACGACGCCACCGAACGCGCCTGGCAGCACAGGACGTCGCAGTGGGTCCTTGGAAAGTCCTTCGACAGCCACGCGCCCTTCGGCCCCTGGATCACCACGGCCGATGAGGTCCCTGATCCCCACGCCCTTGGCGTACGGTGCTCCGTCAACGGCGAGCTCAGGCAGAACTCCAACACGAAAAACCTCGTCTTCAATCTCTGGGACCAGATCGAACACCTCTCCCAGGCCATGACCCTCGAACCGGGAGATTTGATTTTCACCGGAACGCCGGGCGGGGTCGGCGCGGCCATGAAGCCGATGCGCTTCCTGCAGCCGGGCGACAGGGTGCGGGTGGAGATCGACACCCTTGGCGCGATCGAGAACCCCTGTGCGCGAGGGCCCTGATCATGAGGGATCGCGACGGCGACGTCCTCATCGTGGGCCTGGGCCCCACGGGCGCGGTCCTGGCGGGCCTTCTTGGCGCGCACGGCGTCAGGGTAATCGTGGTGGAGCGAGACCTCGACATCTACCCGCTTCCAAGGGCCGCCCACTTTGATCATGAGATCATGCGCGTCTACCAGCAGCTCGGGGTCGGCGAGGCCGTGCTCGAGCATGCAAGACCCGCCCCCGCTTATGAATTTCGCGCCGCCGACGGGACGGTGCTGCTGAGGATGGACGCGTCCTCCCGCACGAGCCCCTCGGGTTGGGCGACGGGCTACATGTTCCATCAGCCGGGCGTGGAGAGAGCGGTTCGGACCAAACTGGCGCATCTGCCCACGGTGGAGATCCGCCTTGGGGCGCGCCTTGAGGCCCTCAGGCAGGATCTGGAGGGCGTTGAAGCCCTCACCGTCGGCCCTGGGGGCGAGACGCGCATCACCGCCCGTTTCGCCGTGGGGTGCGACGGCGCCTCCAGCCGCGTGCGTGAAACCCTCGATGTGGCCCTCGAAGACTTTCAGTTCGACGAGCCCTGGCTGGTGGTGGACGTGCGCGTGCTGGAACCCGACCGGCTGCCCAACGTCAACCTGCAGCTTTGCGACCCCGCCCGGCCCACCACCTGCGTGCTCATGGGACCGGGCCGCCACCGGTGGGAATTCATGCTCTTGGACGGGGAGACGGCCGATCAGGTCCTGGACGACGCCTTCATCCAAGCGCGTCTGGCGCGCTGGGACTGCGCGGACGCCGTCGTCATCGAGCGGAAGGCCGTCTACCGTTTCCATGGTTTGCTTGCGGAGCGATGGCGAGACGGGCGCATCCTTCTGGCGGGGGACGCCGCCCATCAGATGCCGCCCTTTGCGGGTCAGGGCATGTGTTCGGGCGTGCGCGACGCCGCCAACCTCGCCTGGAAGCTCGCTGCGGTGGTGCGCGGCGAAGCTGACGCGGCGCTCCTTGACACCTACGGCCCTGAACGCGCGCCGCACGTTCGCGACTACATCAACCTCGCCATCGGCATGGGGCGGGTGGTGTGCGCCCTCGACCCCGCCGTGGTCGCCGCGCGGGACGCGGCCATGACGACCCGGAGAGAGGCTGGAGCAGCGCCCCTGACCCCGGCGGCGCCCGCGCCCTTCGGCGCCGGTGCGGCCGTCATGCCGAGCCCCGGCGCGGGCGTGCTGTTTCCCCAACCCTGGGGTGAGGATGGCGGGAGCATGGTGCGCCTCGACGACGTTCTGGGCCAGGGCGCATGGCTCATCGCCGACCTGGGATGTCACGCCGGGAGGGATGTGGCGCGCGTTTCGGGGGTCAAGGCGTGGGACCTCGCCGATGTCGCTCTCGATCCGTTCCGGGCCGCCCTTCGCGCCTGGCTCGACCAGCATGAGGCCAAAGGCGTCCTTGTCCGCCCCGACCGCTATGTGTTCGCGACGGGAGATCCCGCCGTCCTGATGAAGGCCTACGCCGACCGCCTGAGACCCCGGACCGCTCGCGCGCGTCCAACGCGGGATGAAGGCGCTGTCACGCGCGGAGGAGGAGGCGCATGAACCGCAAGACGCCGACGAAAGGCGCGTGGGAAGGTTGCCGAGCGCTGAAGAGGACATGACCCTGACCGGGTCGCCGAAGACGATGCCGGCGCGCGCCATACGCACCCGAGACGCCCTCCTGGAGGCAGGCAGGCGGCTCTTCGCCAGCCAGGCTGTGGAGGGCGTGACCATTGACGAGATCGTCCAGGCGGCCAACGTCTCCAAGGGCAGCTTTTATACGCATTTCAAAGACCGGGACGCCCTTGTGCAGGCTGTCAGCCGCAATGTGCGCGCGGCGGTGGAGACCGCGGTCACCGCGGCTAATGCGGAGATTGACGATCCAGCCCAGCGCATCGTCCGGGCCGTGTTCGTCTTCCTGCGCTTCGCCGTGGACGATCCTGAACGGGCGGGCGTCCTCAGCCGCCTGAACGCGCGGGGCGCCGATCCCGAGGCTTCCATGAACCGCGGGCTTGTGGACGACGTCGCCGCGGGCCTTTCAAGCGGACGGATCCGGGTCGCCACCGTTGAAGCGGGCGTCCTTTATGTCCTTGGCGTCGCCCAAATCGCGCTTCTTCGCACGGTGGAGGACCCAAGGCTCGCCGTCGCCGTCACCCTGGCGCAGCAGATGGGCGCGCTTCTTTTGCGCGGCTTCGGCCTTACTGCGGAGGAGGCGGACACCCTCGCCGCCCAGGCCGCCGACGAAATCGTCCGCTTAGGGACCTTCAAGCCCGGCGGGGCGCCGCCCTAGGGCGCTTCAGGTCCGCCTCGGCTCGCTTCCGCAGAGCGCCGGTCTTGCTCCAGCGCCGCCATGATGCGCCCGACGGCATTGGCGTCCCCACGGGCGTCCGCGCAGAGGCCCGCAATCAGTCCCGCCCGGTCCGTCGCCGTCCGATGCTGCTGCATCTTCCAGGCGCCCTCCATGCGGGTCGCTTTAAGCCGCAGACCAACGATTGCGCCAAGCATCCGCGCGATATAGGCCGAAGGGGCGTCGTCCACCGACCAGGGATCCTGCCGTCCCTCCTCGTTCGTCCGCGTCAACGCTTGGACCTGAGCCTCAAGAAAGGCTGCGTCGTCAACGGCTTCCAGGACGCCATGGACGTGAACGGTGATGTAGTTCCAGGTCGGAACCACCTCTCCATGGAGCGCTTTGCTCGGGTACCAGGCGGGCGAGACATAGGCGTGCGGTCCCTGAAAAATCGCAATGGAGGCGGCGCCCCGGCCGGCGGCGAGATGGTGGGGATTGGCGCGCGCCACGTGTCCCTCGAGGATCAGATCCGGCGTGGAGCCTGCGCTTAACGGCAGGTGGGTGACGTGGATCTCCCCATCAACGGGGGTCACCAGAGCGGCCAACTGAATGTCCCGCACCGCCGCCCGGAGGATCTCAGGCCGACACTCCTGAAATTGAGGGGGGACGTACACGCGGTGGGGGCGTCCTTAAGGGCGGGGCCGAAACAGGGGCGGCCCATGACCATAGCCAGGTCCGAGTGCTTGCGTCCACGCCCAAGGCTCGGCGCCTCAAAGCAAAAAGAGAGAGACAAGGAAAGACGGGGGAAGCGACGGGAGCCGGTGTTGACCGCCAGCCCCCGCCGTGAACCCTCATCGGCCCTGCGGCTGCAGGATCAGCCCAACAGCTTCGCGGCCGTGCGGGCGACGAGGGCGCCCTGATGGCGCGCCCCTTCGAGTTCGATCTCGCTCGGCTGACGCGATCCGTCGCCCCCGGCGATGGTGGTCGCCCCATAGGGCGACCCGCCCACGATCTCCGAAAGGGTCATCTGACCCGCATGGCTGTAGGGCAAGCCGACGATGATCATGCCGAAGTGGAGCAGGTTGGTGATGATGGAGAAGAGGGTGGTTTCATTGCCGCCGTGCTGGCTGGCGGTGCTGGTGAACGCGGCGCCGACCTTGCCGTTGAGGGCGCCCCGGGCCCAGAGGCCGCCAGCCTGGTCGAGGAAGTTCGCCATCTGGGAGGCCATGCGTCCGAAGCGGGTGCCGACGCCCAAGACGATGGCGTCGTAGTTGGCCAGGTCCTCCACCGTAGCGAGGGGCGCCTCTTGGTCGAGCTTGTAGTGCGACGCCTTGGCGACCGCCTCAGGCACCAGGTCTGGAACCCGCTTGATGTCGACTTCAGCTCCTTCGGACCGGGCGCCTTCGGCCACAGCCTTGGCCATGGCTTCAATATGTCCGTATGCAGAATAATAGAGCACCAGAACCTTAGCCATTTTCGTCTCCTTGCGTTTTACGGGGGTCGGGGTGGTGGGTCAGGGGCGGGGCGCGGCGTGCGTGACGCGTCAGGCGGCGTCCACAAGGACCACTTCGGCGTCCTCAACCGCTTCAATGGCCAGATGCGCCTCGTTCGCCACGGCGGCGCCGTCACGGGCCCCGATCAGGGTTCCGTTGACGCGCACCGTGCCGACGGCGGGTACGAGATAGCCGCGCCTGTCCGCGCCGATGGCGTACTCGATGCGTTCGCCCTTCTTCAGGGTCGCGCCGAGTACGCGGGCCTTGGTGCGGATGGGAAGGGCGTCTACGTCCTCTTCGAAGCCGCTGGCGAGGGCGGTGAAGCGGCCGGATCGGTCGCCCTTGGGGAAGGGTTTCGCCCCCCAGGCCGGCGGGCCGCCCTTTTGCGTCGGCTCGATCCAGATTTGGAAGATCGTGGTTGTTCCAGGCTCGCGGTTATACTCCGAATGGCGGATTCCAGACCCTGCGCTCATGATCTGGACGTCGCCGGCGACCGTGCGGCCGCGATTGCCCAGGCTGTCTTCGTGGGTGATGGCGCCCTCTCGGACGTAGGTGATGATCTCCATGTCGGCGTGCGGGTGGGGCGGGAAGCCGGTCATGGGGGCGATCTGGTCGTCGTTCCAAACCCGGATCGGTCCCCAGCCCATGCGGCGGGGATCATAGTAGTTGGCGAAGGAGAAATGGTGGCGCGCCTTCAGCCACCCATGGTCGGCGCCGCCGAGCGTCGCGAAGGGTCTGTGCTCAATCATCTCACTGCTCCGATCTTGCATCCCTGGGCGACGCCGCCGCCGGGCGCCCCCTGGGCTGGCGCCCCTCAGAGGTTGCGTGACGGGACCATAGTGGAATAGATTGAGACATAAATAGAAACCTTTGAAACTCATCGTTTCTAAAATGTCTCGATTACCGGACCTGGAAGGCCTCGCCATTTTCGCCAAGGTGGCTGAGCTCAGAGGCTTCGCCGCCGCGGCTGAGGATCTTCGACTCTCCAAAGCGACTGTCTCCAAGGCGGTGACGCGCCTTGAGCAACGCCTCGGGGCGCGGCTCTTCAACCGCACCTCCCGACGCCTAGCCCTCACGGATGCGGGCCGCACCCTCGCCGAACGCGCAGCCCGGATCCTTGCGGCGGGAGAAGAGGCGGAAAGCGAATGTCTGGCCCAGTCCACCGCGCCCCGGGGCCTTGTGCGCCTGGCGGCGCCCATGTCCTTCGGTCTTCGCGAGGTGGCCCCTCTACTTGCGGAGTTCCTCCGCGCCTATCCGGACGTCTCCGTCGACGTGCATCTCAGCGACGCCCTGGTGGATCTCATCGGCGAGGGGTTCGATGCCGCCTTGCGGATCGGGATCCTTCCCTCCTCCTCCCTCATCGCCCGCCGGCTGCGCTCAATACCCATTCATGTGGTGGCCGCCCCGGCCTATCTCGCCCAGGCCGGACGGCCGACGCATCCCACAGATCTCGTGAACCACGCCTGCTTTCGATACGCCTATCAACAGACGTCCGACGTCTGGCGCTTCACCCGCGCGGACGGCGCCGAAGTGGACGTGCGGCCTTTGGGACCCTTGCGCGTCAGCAATGGAGACGCCCTCACCCCCGCGCTTGTGGCGGGCCTCGGGATCGCCATCCTTCCCGAGTTCATCATCGGCGAGGCCGTAGCGGAGGGGCTTCTTGAAATCATCCTGAGGGATTGGGCGCTTCCCACCGCCGCCCTGCACCTGGTCACGCCGCCCGGCGAACCGAGACCCGCCCGGGTGGCGGCCCTGACGCAGTTCCTGGTCGAACGCCTCTCCGCCCCGGAGCGGCGCTGAGGGACGTCCCCGTCCCCCTTCCGCGGACCCAGCGTCCGCGCCTTAAGGTCAGGGCGGGGCTCAGCTCCGATGGAAGTGGTTGTAGATCCGTTCCGCCAAGGGCTCTGAGACGCCGGCCACCTTGACGAGATCGGCCACGGCGGCCCGACTGACGCCCCGCGCGGATCCGAACGCATGCAAGAGGGCGCGTTTGCGCGCCGCGCCCACGCCCTCGATCTCATCTAAGGGATTTTTGGTCATGTCCGCGGCGCGCCGCGCTCGGTGCGCGCCGATGGCGAACCGGTGCGCCTCATCCCGCAGACGCTGGAGGTAGTAAAGCACGGGGCTTTTGGGCTCGAGCATGAACGGCGGCTTGCCGGGAATGAAAAAGCGCTCAAGGCCCGCGTCCCGATCAGGCCCCTTGGCGACGCCCGCCACCACCACGTCGTCAAGGCCGAGATCGGCGAAAACTTCAAGGGCGGCGTCAAGCTGGCCCAGGCCGCCGTCCACGAGAACCAGGTCGGGCCGCGGCGGCGCCGATCCGGCCTCCTCCTCCTTCTGCATGCGGGCGAAGCGGCGGCGCAGAACCTCGCGCATCATGGCGTAGTCGTCGCCAGGGGTGAGCTCAACGCTCTTGATGTTGAACTTGCGGTACTGGGATTTCTCAAAGCCGTCGGGGCCCGCAACGATCATCCCGCCGACGGCGTTGGTCCCCATGATGTGGGAATTGTCGTAGACCTCAATGCGCTCCGGCGGGCTCTCAAGACCGAACACCTCCGCCACGCCCGCAAGCAGGCGGGTCTGCGCCGAACTTTCCGCCATCTTGCGTCCCAGAGCCTCCCGGGCGTTGGAGAGGGCGTGGGCCACAAGATCGCGTTTCTCCCCCCGTTGCGGGGCTGCGATCTCGACCCTGCGCTGAAGCCGATCGCTAAACGCCTCGGCCAGAAGCGTGCGATTGGGGACGTCATGGGAGAGGAGGATGAGGCGCGCGATAGGCTTGTCTTCGTAGAACTGGCCAAGGAACGCATCCAGAATCCAGCCCTCCTCGCCGAAGCCGCCCAGTTCCGCGTCCTCGATCATGGAGCTGATCCTTGGGTAGTAGGCCCGATTGCCCCAGTTCTGACCGGCGCGGAAGAAGAAGACCTGCACGCACGCCTGTCCGCCTTCCAGGTGCACGGCGAACACGTCCGCCTCCACCACGGTCTCGGGATTGATGGACTGCTCAAGGGAGATGGACGAGAGCGCCCGGATCCGGTCGCGCACCCGCGCCGCGGTCTCGAACTCCAGGGCCTCAGCGGCCTGCGTCATCTCCGCAGAGAGACGCGCCATCACCGCCCGGCTCTTGCCGGTAAGGAAGTCGTGGGCCTCCTCCACGAGGGTCATGTAGGCCTCAGGCGTGATCAGGCCGACGCACGGCGCCGAGCAGCGCTTGATCTGGTGCAGCATGCAAGGTCGGGTGCGCGTTTCGTAAACGCCGTCGGCGCAGGAGCGTAGGAGGAAGGCCTTCTGTAGGATGCTCACCGTCCGGTTCACCGCCCAGGTGGAGGCGAAGGGTCCAAAATAGTCCCCCTCCAGAACGTGCTGACCCCGATGCTTGCGGATCTGCGGCGCGGCGTGGTCGCGCCGCAGGAGGATTTCCGCAAAGCTCTTGTCGTCCCGCAACACCACGTTGAAGCGAGGCTTGAGGGTCTTGATGAGGTTGGACTCAAGAAGCAGCGCCTCCGTCTCGCTGCGGGTGACCGCAAACTCCATGGCCCGAGTGAGGTGCACCATGTGCGCGATGCGCTGGGTGTGAAAACGGCCCTGCGCGTACTGGGTCACCCGCTTCTTGAGGCTCTTGGCCTTGCCGACGTAGAGAACCTCTCCATCCTCGCCCATCATCCGGTAGACCCCCGGCGTATCGGGAAGCCGGCGCGCCTCATCATGGATGAGGGCCATGCCGGAGAGACGTGCGCCCTCCTTGGCCGCATCCAAGGGACCGTCAATGGCGCCGCCGAGGGGCCCCTGGGGCGCGCCGCGGGCTGGCGCGGCGCCGGCGTCCGGCGCCGTCGCGGGGACCTCGGGCGCGGTGGGAGGGGGGGGAGCATGGTCCATCGGGGCAATATAGCGATCCTCGCGCCACGATCGAGGCGCGCGTGACGACGCGCCTCCCCTTGAGGGATGGGACGGGACTTGTGCGGCGGGGATGCGGCCGCTACATGCCAGAGACGATTGTGGAGACGCATCTCATGGCGGCCATCCTGCCTATTCTTATCTTTGTGATCGCCATCGCGGCGATCAATCTCATCGAGTTCAAGCGGCTCGACTAGGCCGCGGCGCTTGAACGCCCCCCTCCGCGGCGGCGCCCTGGTCACGGGGGGGTCTAAACGGGTCGGCAGGGTCTTATGCCTAGCCCTCGCTGAGGCCGGCTACCCCGTTGCGGTTCACTATCGGTCCGATCCCACGGCGGCGCAGGCGCTATGCCGCGAGATCGTCGGCCTCGGCGGCCGGGCCGAACCGGTTCAAGCCGACCTTTCCGACCCCGAAGCCGCCGCAACCCTTCCCGCACGGGCGAGCCGCCTGGTGGGCGCCTTGGAGCTCCTCGTCAACAACGCCTCGGTGTTCCTTGAGGACCGCATCCAGACCCTGACCCGGGAGAGATGGAGCGCTCACCTCGACACAAATCTCCTCGCGCCGATTCTCCTGACCCAGGCCTTCGCCGCCGGCGTCGAAGCCCTGGCGCCGACGGCGGACCCTTCGGTGATCAATATGTTGGATCAGCGGGTGCTGCGGCTGAACCCGCAGTTCTTCAGCTACACCATCTCCAAGGCGGCGCTGTTGACCGCCACCGTGACCCTGGCCCAGGCCCTGGCCCCCCGCATCAGGGTCAACGCCGTAGGACCCGGCCCGACCCTCGCCTCCATTCATCAGACAGCGGACCTTTTTCAACGAGAAGCCGCGGCCACGCCCCTCGCCCGTCCCAGCCCACCGGGGGACATCGCCGCAGCCGTTGTCTATCTCGCGGGCGCCCGGTCCGTCACCGGCCAGATGATCGCCGTAGACGCCGGACAACACCTCGCGTGGCGCACCCCGGACATCCTTGAGCCATGACCCCTTCGCCGTCCTCGCCCCACCTCACCGTCTTCGTCCGGGGCCTTCGCATCGAGGCGGAGATCGGTGTCCATCCCCATGAACGCGGGCGCACCCAGCCCCTGACGGTGGACATCGACCTCGTTCTCGAACCGCTCCAGGTCCGGTCGATCCATGAGACGGTCAACTACGAACTCCTCGCCGGCAAGGCCCGGGACCTGGCGAGCCGGGGCCATGTCGACCTGGTGGAAACCTTCGCCGACGATCTGGCGCGGGCGTGCCTCGCCATTGGGCGGGCGCGCTCCGCCCGGGTGCGGGTGGAGAAGCCCATGGCGATCAACGGCGCCGAGGCGGCGGGGGTCGAGGTCGTGATCTCCCGCTGATCCGGCGCCTTGACGCCAGCTGACCTTTCGGGTCGGCGCCTTAAGCGGGTTCCGGGGCCTCTTGAACATCGGGCGGGCTTGGCGCCGCCTCCCCAGCGGCGAAGGCGACGCCTCGGGCCTCAGGCCCGAACAGGGCCAGAAGAGCGATGACGAGGCTCATGGCGCCGGCCACGAGGGCAAGAGCCAGGCCCCAGTTGTCCTTTCCCGCCCCGTCCTTATGGGTCTCCGCCAGGCGGCCCTGGAAGACGGCGTTCACTGAGGCCAGGAGGTTGCCGAATTGATAGGCGGCCCCAGGGAAGGTCCCGCGCGCCTCAGGCGGCGACAGCTCGTTCAGGTGGACGGGCACGATGCCCCAGGCGCCCTGGACGGAAATCTGCATGAGAAACCCGCCCGCGCCCAGGAGCAGCGGAGTGGCTGAAAACGCCCAGAGGGGGATGATGGGAAGGGCCAGGAGGGCCGCCACGGCGATGGCGCGCCGCCGCCCCACCCTTTGCGACCAGGCGCCGAACAGGGCGCCGCCCAGGATGGCCCCCACATCCATCACCGCCGTCAGCATGCCGGACATGGCCGGAGAGAAGCCGTGCTGCACCCGCAGGAAGGTGGTGTAGTTATCCTGGGTGCCATGGCTGAAGAAGTTGAACGCCGTCATCAGGATGATGACGTAGAGCGCCCGACGCCAGTGGGCGGCGATGGCGGCCAGGGCGTTGACGGGGCGTTTGGTCTTTCCCTGGACCGCGGTCCAGGCGGGCGACTCTTCCACATTTCGGCGCATATAGAGCACCAAGAGCGCCGGCAGCACGCCCAGGAGGAAGAGGACGCGCCAGCTCGCCAACCCGGGGAACCAGACCGCAAAGTGAGGAAAGAGGAACCAGAACACCAGGGCCCCAAGGAGCTGGCCCAGGGCGTAGCCCTCCTGAAGCAGCCCGGAAATGACCCCACGGCTACGGGCGGGAATGCTCTCCATGACCAGGGAGGCGCCGATGCCCCATTCCCCGCCCATGGCGAAGCCGAACAGGGTCCTCAGGATCAGAAGCGCCACAAGATTGGGGGAGAAGGCGGAAAGGCACGCGAAAAACGCGTAAAGGGCCACGTCGATCTGCAAGATCGGCTTACGCCCGAAGCGGTCGGCGAGCCAGCCAAAGAAAAGGGCCCCGAATGGGCGAGCGGCTAGGGTCAGGGTAAGGCTGACGAGAACGGCGGACACCGAAGCGTGGAAGTCGTGCGCCACCTCCTTGACGACGAAGGTCAGGAGAAAAAAGTCGAACGCGTCCAGGGTCCAGCCCAGGAGCGCCGCGAGAAAAGCCGCCCTCTGACCGGGGGTCAGCCCGCGCACGTCGTCCAGGATCACCATCGATACGCCCTATCCCCGTCAGAGCGGCAATCTGGCCGGATCCCCGGGCGTCGGCAAGCCGAGGCTGCGCCCTAGAAGAGGACCCGCACGGAAAGGCGCATATCGCCTTCTTCATAGCGGCTGGAGAGCACCTCCCCGCCCGCTTCGAAGCCAAGCTCGTAATATTCGCTCGACGCCTTCAGCTTAAAGCGGGCGACGCCGGCGGCGCCTTCAATATCGGCGGGGGTCAGGACGAAGGACGGGCCGCCGGAGATGTAGCGCGCCGTGGTGTCGCCGGCGTTTCCGGTAAAGACGTCGCGCACGCCGAACTCGAGTTCGGGGCGGAAGACGACGCCGGTGCCCATGGCCCGCCCCACAAGGATGCTCGCCGTGGCGCTCGTCTCCTGACCGGTGACGCTGTTGAAGCCCATGGCCAGGGCCGGACCGCCTTCGGCCTCGTTCTCATTGTAGGCGTTCTCATACAGCATGAAGGTGTCGACATGCGTCTGGGGCTGCACGAACCAGCCGCCGCCGAGGAAGCGTTCGCCGAACTTAACCTTGTAGGCGACGCCGAACCGGCCTGAGGCCGTATAGCCGTTCCAGTTGTCCTTCACCTCTCGGTCGAGGGTGATGTCACCGTCCGCATTGGTCTCGATGAGCTGGCGCTTGGCGCCCATCCAAGTGTAGCCGACGCCCACCCGGGCATCGAGGGTGAAGCCGTTGATCTCGCCCTGCCAGTAAGACCCCACCTCAAGCTCGGACATGGAGGTGTAGCTGTTGCCCTGGACATGGGGGTCGGCCACCGTGGTCTCGATGATGGCGGCGGTGACGCCGAAGGCGCCGAGACCGGAGCCGCCGGTCTCCAGGCCGCCGACGAAGCCGAAGCCGCCGCCCTGGAAGCCGTCGGTCTGTCCCGAGCCCTGGTTCACGCCGATGAAGAGCTCCTGGGCCCAGGCGCCGCGTGAGCCGGACGGGTTTTCGATGTCGTTGGATTCAGACGTCGCCCGGCTGATGGCTAGGGAGGCGGCGTTGGCCGCTTGGAAGGTGCCGCCGGCGTAGTCGGGGAGAATTTGGTTGTAGACGCCCAGGAACCCGGTCTTGGAGTACTGATCAAGGAAGGCGGTCTGAACCGGGCCGTCCAGGGCTATGGCCTGATAGGTGGCGTTGAGCGCGGCGGACTGGGACGGGTTCAGACCCAGCTGGGCCGGGGTTTTCTGCGTTATGCTCACCGTCACCGTGCCCGCGGTCGGGTTGGCGTTGAGCGTGGCGTTGAACATGTAAGGAACCGGGCCAAGGAGGGCGGCGTTGGTTCCTGCGGCGGAAAGATTTGGCGACGAGATGAGGGTGAAGGTCTGCGGCGTCGCCGAATTGGAGACGAACACAAGGCCGAGCTTCCCCCCCGCGGCCACGGTGGCCGCTCCTGAATCGACGTACTCCACCGCCCGGTTATTGGCCGGATCGATGCCGAAATACAAAAGACCGGTTGAACCCACAGACAGGCTCGCCGTCTTGATGGTTCCAACGTCGCTGCTCTCAAGGGTGCCGTTGTTGACGTTGAGGGTCAGACCCGCGCCGCTGGTGCCGGTGTAGCTCAAATCTCCGGCGTAGACGGCGCCGTTGTCGATGGTCACCGACGCCGTCGGGCCTGAGCCCAGGCTCAAGGCGCCGACCACGGTGCCGGCGAGGATGTTGACCACATTGGGTCCGTTGCCAAGATAGATGTCGCCGGTGATGCTGGGCGACACGGGCACGATGGTCTCCACCGTGGTGTTCCCCGTGGTGGTCGTGGTCTCCGTGATGGTGGTGACGATGGGATAGGTGCCCGCCGGCACCGGCGTCGTGGAGACGGTCACCACGGGAACGCCGGAGGTGGTGACGGTGGTGACCACGGTGATGGGCGGCTCGGACTGGGTCAGGGTCACGCCCGTGGTGTTGTTGCTGAGGTCGAGGGCGATGGTGCCCGAAGCATTGACCTTGCTGCCGTTGGCGAGGGTGATGGGTGTGCCCGTGACCACGGCGCCCACCTGGTCGGCCTGAAACCCCGATTCGATGGTTCCGGTGTTGGTGACGGTGGAGATGCCGCCGCCCCGGTCCACCACCGCCGTGGTTGAGACCACGTCGTTCGCGTCCCCGCTGATGGTGGCGGAGATGACGCCGTTGTTGATCAGGGTGTTCACCGTGGCGCCGGCTGCAATGCTGATGCCGGTGGCGGTGGCGTTGAACGAGGGGAAGGTCGAGGTTGTGCTGTTGGGCGGGCTCACCGAGGCGCTAATGGCGCCCTCGTTGTCGATGGTGGGCGCCGAGGCGCCCGCGCCGATGGCGATGGCGGTCGGATTGACGTCGCCATAGCCCGTCGCCTCGATGTTTCCAACCACCCTCAGGCCGCCGGCCACCGTGACCGCGCCGCCGAGGCCGCCGATCTGCAAGGCTGTGGACGTGACGTTGTCGTAGACGCCGAACCCATAAACGTCGCCCTCGACGATGATCCCATAGCCGTTGTTGGCGTTGGGCGTCCCGGTGGGGACCGTCTGGAACCCGCCGATGGTGATGGCCTGGGGCCCGCCGACGATCATGGCCGGACCGGCGCCGTAGGTGGAGATGGTGGAGGTGGTTTCGGCGCTGTTGAGGACGCCGGACCCGTCCGATTCGGAGACCGTGTCGCTGGCGTTGGTGTAGGGCGGCGGTGCGCCGAGGAAGATGCCGCCCGCGACGCTGCCGGAAACGGCCAGGGCCGTGCCGCCCTTAGGATCGACTTCCGTCGGCGTTGCTTGGATGGACTGGAGCGCGGTTCCCGGACCCGGGCGCGTGGTCAGGCCGTAATCGGTGGTGGTGATGGTTGAATAGATTTCCAGAGCGCCGCTGACAGCGCCGGCGATGTTGGCGCCGTAGGAGTTTTGACCCAGAACGGTGATGCCGCCGTTGATGAGGATCCCCCCGGACACGGGCTGCAGGACCTGAATGCCCGCCCCCGCATTGCCGGTTAGGGTGATGGTTCCAGAGTTGATCAGGTTCCCGTTGAGCGGCGCCTCAAGGGAGACGCCGTAGGACTGATTGCCCTGCACCGAAATGGTCAGCTCGTTATTGATATCGCCGGTGAAGGGCTGCGTCCCGGTCAGGCGGATGCCGTACCGACCCGTGGACGTGGGCGAGGCGAAGGGTTCTTCATTGACGTTGTTCAGGTTGGAGGGCGTGAAGCTTTCGCCGATGTTGATGGTCCCGTCCGCCAGAACCGATCCGGTGAAGCCTCCCTGGATGGCGATGCCGACCACATTGTTGTAGCCCGTGGACGAGAGCGAGCCGGTCACGGTGACGCTATTGTTGCTGTTCACCGTGATGAGCTGGGTGTTCGGCGCATTGGCCGTAATGGTGCCCGTTAGGGTGATGTCGCCGTCGGCGGCCGTGGTGGCGGGGGTGGACGTGGAGTTGGATATGGTCGTCTGCGCCGCCGCAGACGTCTGGCTCGCCAGGAACCATAAAGGCGCCAGCGCGGCCGCGGCGAGCAATTTCTTACGCATTTTGGTGTTGTTCGCCGAAGGGGACTGGGAGGAAGGAGACCGAATAGCCGTCGTGTCTGTCTGTGACGGGAGTGTTTTGCCGTCTGATTTCAATTCGGTCCACCCCCGATTGGCGCTGGCGAGGTGCGACGATGTCGACCCCACGGCCGTTGCGACGCCTCCCCCACGCGTTGGCTATAAAGGAATTACGTCCCCAATGCGTCATTCCTTTCTGCTGCAGCGCACAATCTTCGAGGCGCGTTTGACGCAATTTCGCCGTATTCGCCCGTTTACATTCTGTTATGGTCTGAGGCAGAGTGAGCAGACCAACCTCCGTCCCCCGAAACACGCACGGCGTGGGGGACGCATCTGTCGGGGGGCGAACGCCCTCGCCGAAGGGGAAAGACGATTTTGTTGATGAAACCGCAGGCGCGCGAAAATGTTCGCGCGCTGGTGGGCGCGGCGGCGCTCGGCTCATGCGTGGGCCTTGCGATCGGCGGGGCTTACCTGGCAGGAGGGTTGGCGCGGGCCACCTTGGTCCATGCCCAGATCCAGCGCTTAGCGGGCGCAGCATCCGCCGGATTTTCCGAAACCGCATTGCATGCGGCGACGGGGGACGGCGACGCCGGCGTTCTGGCTATAGCGCGGCAACATGATCCTCTCGCCGTTCCTGACCCTACGGGCCAGGACCGACAGGTCGCAGCCCTTCTGGAGCGGCTGCAGGAGCGCCGCGACGCCCGGGCGGCGGCGCCGGCCACGCCGGCGGCGGATCATCCGCCCGTGATCAAGGTCGCCCTCGCCCATTCTAAAATTATGGGCGCTCAGCCCTTCCATTTACGCGGCGCCCTGGATCAGTCCCGAGATTTGGAATGCCTCACCCAGGCGGTTTATTACGAAGCGCGCGGCGAATCCGAGGCGGGTCAGAAGGCCGTCGCGCAGGTGATCCTCAACCGCGTTCGCCATCCGGCGTTTCCAAAGACCATTTGCGGCGTCGTGTTTCAGGGCGTCGCTACCGGCGGATGCCAATTTTCCTTCGCCTGCGACGGCCAACCCCATCACCCCCTGGATAATCCCGCGTGGCGGCGGGCCGAAGCCGTGGCCGCCGACGCCCTCGACGGCCAGGTCATGTCGCAAGTCGGCGACGCGACCCACTTTCATGTGGCCCGGACGCGGCAGGACTGGAGTTCAAGCCTGCTGAAAGTGGCCCAGATCGGCGCCCACGTATTTTATCGCTTCAGCGGCCACGCCGGGTCGGCCGCCATGTTCCACGCCGACGCTCAGCCCTCAACGCCCGCCGCCGCGCCGCGTCCCCTGTTCGCCAGCCTGTCTTTAGCCGGCGCGCCGCAGACCGCCGCCCCGGGCCATGGCCCGTCGGCGGCGACCTTCATCGCCTCGGCGTCCGCCGCGGTGGAGCACGCCGCTACCCTGGTGGAGAATGCCGCCAAAGGTGTGGCCCCCGCTAAGGACGTCCCCGCCGCCGCGCCGCCGGCCCACCCGGCCGCCCCCGCGCCGGAAGAGCCGGCGGTTGTCAAGACGGCGCCCGCAGGCGGTCCGGCGGAAAAACCGGCGAGCCCCGCCACGTCCTGACACGGCCGCGGCCCCAAAGCCCGGGAGGAGGATCTGGCCCTTCGCCCGCTTGAGCACCCGCCAAGACGCGTCTGGGTCGTGTTTGAGGCGTTTCTAGCGCGGGTCTAGCGCGTGTGGAGGGACCCGGCGTCGTTATTCGGCGTCTAGCCCGATGTCGAGGGCGGGCGCGGAATGGGTCAGGGCGCCGACGGAAATAGCGTCAACGCCTGTCTCAGCGATGGCGCGAACGGTCTGCAGGGAGACGCCGCCTGACGCCTCGAGGCGGATGGACGCCCCCGCGCCGGCGCGGGTCAGGGCGACTGCGCGCCGAAGGTCGTCCAGGGTGAAGTTGTCGAGCATGATCACGTCCGGATGAAAGGGAATGGCCTCGGCGAGCTGATCGAGCGAATCCACCTCAACCTCCACCGGCGTCAAATGCCCCTTGACCGCCTTGGCCCGACGAAGGGCGGCGGCGACGCCGCCCGCAGCCGCCACGTGGTTGTCCTTGATCAGGATCGCATCGTCCAGGCCATAGCGGTGGTTGACGCCGCCGCCGCAGCGCACGGCGTATTTCTCCAGGGCGCGCAGGCCGGGGGTGGTCTTGCGCGTGTCCACAATGACCGCCGGGAGCCCTTCGACGGCGCCGACGTAGGCGGCGGTGAGGGTGGCGACCCCGGAAAGCCGGCACATGAGATTAAGGGCGGTGCGTTCGGCGGTGAGGAGGGCCCGCGCTCGGGCGTCGACCCTGGCGATGGGCGTGTGCGCGGGAGCGTCGGCGCCGTCGGGGATCAGGATCTCAAAAGCGGCGGTCGGGTCCAGGGCCTGGATCGCCAGGCGCGCGCACGCGAGGCCGGCGACGCGCCCAGCCCTCCGGGAGGCGAAGGCCGCGCGAAGCCTGGTCTCGGCGTCCACCAGGGCGGCGGTCACATCCCCGGCGCGGCCAAGATCCTCCAGGAGGGCGAGGCGGACCACGGGCTCCAGGAGAAGATCGGGAAGCGGCTCAGGAAAGACGCTCACGAGGCGGCGGCCTCAAGCGCTCGCGCGAGCTTGAGGCTCTCCCGCATGGCCAAAAGGGTGGTCTCGGTGCGCTTGGGCGCCGACAAGGACGGGAAGTCCAAGCGGAAGTGCCCACCGCGGCTCTCCTCGCGCCGCAGGGCGGCGCCGGCGATGAGGGTCGCGGCTTGGATCTCCGGCGCGGGCCCAAAGGCCGCCTCAAGGGCGCCTAGACGGTCGAGGATCTTCTTGAGCCCCTCGCCGGTGCGCACGACCCCGACATAACGGTCCATGGCCCGGCGAAGCTCCATGAGGGGCGCCGCCGGCAGGCGGGGTGGGACGACGCCGCGCCCAGGCCGCGAAGGGGCGCACGCCGCCGCCGCCGCCGCACCCGCGCGCGCGCCGAACACCGCCGCCTCGAGGAGGGAGTTGGAGGCGAGGCGGTTGGCGCCGTGAACGCCCGTCGAGGCGCACTCGCCCACGGCGTAAAGCCCCTCCAGGCTCGTACGGCCGATGCCGTCGGTCTTGATCCCGCCCATGTGATAGTGGGCCGCCGGCGCCACGGGGATGGGCGCGCGGCGTGGATCGATCCCCGCATGCATGCACGCGGCGAACACCGCAGGAAAGGCCTGCGGGAAATGCGCCCCCACCGCCGCCCGGGCGTCGAGGAAGGCGCCGCGATCTTCAGCTCTCTGGCGGGCGATGGCTCGGGCGACGACGTCGCGCGGCGCCAGGTCCCCGCGCGCGTCGTATCGGGCCATGAAGGGCGCTCCGGTGCGATCCACCAGCACCGCGCCCTCGCCGCGCAAGGCTTCCGTGGCGAGGGGCGCCGGATCGCGACCGATGTCGATAGCCGTCGGGTGGAACTGAACAAACTCAGGATCAGAGACTAAAGCCCCCGCCGCGGCGGCGAGGGCGAGGCCGACGCCTCGGGCGCTCTTGGGGTTGGTGGTGACGGTGTAAAGGCCGCCGACGCCCCCCGTCGCCAGGATCACCACCGGCGCTGAGACCTCAGTCAGGACGCCCTCGCGCTCCAAGAGCGCGCCGACGATGCGCCCCTCAGGATCAGCGGTGAGCGCCCTCGCCTCCCAGCCCTCCTTGACCTCAACGGCAAAGGATCCTCTGACGGCGAGGATCAGGGCGTTCATCACCGCGCGCCCGGCGCCGTCGCCCCCTACCCGGGCCACCCGGGGGCGGGAGTGGGCGGCCTCAAGGCTCTGAACAAAACGCCCCTCCGCGTCCCGATCGAAGGGGGCGCCCAAGGCGGCGAGGCGGCGGACCGCGTCCGGGCCCGCGTCGGTCAGGAGCGCCGCCGCCGCCGTATCCACGAGACCCGCGCCGGCGGCGATGGTGTCGGCCGCGTGTAAGGACGGCGAATCGTCCGGCGAGAGGGCTACAGCCACGCCGCCCTGCGCCCAGGCTGAGGCGCACCCCTCTCCGAGAGGCGCCGCCGCGGCCACCAGGACCCGGCGCCCGGCGTCGGCGGCGGACAGGGCCGCGGAAAGGCCGGCTAGGCCGGCGCCGATAACCAGGGGGCCGTCCCATTGAACATGGTCGGCGATGAAGGGTTGGGCCATGGGTTGAAGGACCTTGCTGTGCCAGTTGAACGTCAAAGGACGGGCGGCGACGGGCGGGCGCTTTGGGGAACGCCCTCGCGCTAGATCAGCTCCACATCCACCGTGTGTCGCGCTTTGACGAGGTCGTAGCGGGCCGGGGTCTTTGGCGGCGGCAAATCAATCATGCGCTGGACCGCCGCCCGAGCGCGCTCAGCCGTTTGGGGATCGACCTGGACCTCGTAACGGTCGTAAGCCAGGGCGTTGTAGACGCCCTCCAAGGTGATGCGCTTCATGTGCGGGCAGAGGTTGCACGGGCGCAGGAACTCCGTCTCCGGCGCGGTGCACGCCACATTGTCGGCCATGGAGCATTCGGTGATTAAAACCACCTGGCGCGGCTTGCGCTGCGCCACGTAGTCAGTCATGGCCGCCGTCGATCCGGTAAAGTCCGACACCGCCACCACCTCGGCGGGACATTCCGGATGGGCCAGCACCTCCGCATCCGGATAGGCCGCCTTAAGCTCCAGGATGTCCTCGGCCGTGAAGCGCTCATGCACCTCGCAGCGGCCGCGCCAGGCGATGATTTTCACCGCGGTTTGACGCGCCACGTTGCGGGCGAGGAACTCATCGGGGATCAGGATCACCCGCTCGGACCCCCAGGTCTTGGCGGCCCACTCCACCACCTGAACCGCATTGGCCGAGGTGCAGCACACGTCGGTCTCCGCCTTGACCTCGGCGGTGGTGTTCACATAGGTCACCACCGGGGCGCCGGGGTAGCGGGCCTTGATCATCCTGACGTCCGCGCCGGTGATGGAGCTCGCCAGCGAGCAGCCCGCCTCAAGGTCGGGAATCAGCACACGCTTGTCGGGGCAGAGCACCTTCGAGGTCTCCGCCATGAAGTGCACGCCGGCTTGGACAATAACCTCAGCGTCGCAGCGCTGGGCCTCGCGGGCGAGGCCGAGGCTGTCTCCCACATAGTCGCCCACGCCGTGGAAGATCTCCGGCGTCATGTAGTTGTGGGCCAGGATGACCGCGCCGCGGGCCTTTTTCAGGCGGTTGATCTCCGCGATGAGCGGCGCGTGGAGGCGCCACTCCAAGGGGGTGACCTGCCGCTTGAGCGTGTCCCAGATGGGCCGCGTCTCCTTCTCCACCAAAGGGGTGAAAGGAAAGGCGGGCCGGGGCGGCGCCAGAACATCGATGGCGAAGCGCGTCATTCCATCACCCTTATGCTCAAATTGAGCATTTCATGAACCGCAATAACACCGGGCGGGTTGGGCCCGGGGGTACTTATGCTTCAAATGAGCATATGTCCTAGAGGTAGTCGTAATGTTGTCATCATGCAAGGGGCGCCCCTGACGGCGCGCCCTAACATTTGACGCGCTCAAGGCGGGTTCAGGCGAGAACGGCGGCCTTGGCGTTGGCGACTCGCCCCCTGTGGTGCGCTTCCTCCGCCAGAAACCGTGCGGCCTCAAGGGCGGCCATGCACCCCATGCCCGCCGCGGTGACCGCCTGGCGGTAGACATCGTCGGTGACGTCGCCGCACGCGAAGACCCCGGCGATGGCGGTGGAGGCCGACCCTGGTCGCACCTTAAGATAGCCATTGGCGTCGCGCTCAAGCTGCCCGTCGAAAAGCGCGGAGGCGGGCGCGTGACCGATGGCGATGAAGAGGCCGTCCACATCAAGATCCGTCGTCGTCCCTGTGGCGACCGACCGCAGCCTCACCCCGGTGACGCCCTTGGGTTGGTCGGAGCCCAAAACCTCGGCGACTTCGCTGTTCCAGACGACGTCCACCCTGGGATTGGCGAAGAGGCGCTCCTGCAGTATCCCCTCGGCCCTCAGCGCGTCCTTGCGGTGGATCAAGGTCACTTTGGACGCGAAATTCGTGAGGAACAGGGCCTCCTCCACCGCCGTATTGCCGCCGCCCACCACGGCGACGGATTTGCCGCGGTAAAAAAAGCCGTCGCAAGTGGCGCACGCGGAGACGCCGACGCCGCGGAAGGCCTGCTCGCTGGGCAGGCCGAGCCATTTGGCCTCAGCGCCCGTGGCGATGATCACCGTCTCCGCCAGAAACTCCGCCCCGCTGTCGCAGGTCAGGCGGAACGGCCGAACGCTCAGATCAGCGGACGTCACAATGTCATGGACGAACTCGGTCCCCACATGTTCGGCCTGGGCGCGCATCTGGTCCATGAGCCAGGGCCCCTGAATAACGTCCGCGAACCCGGGGTAGTTCTCCACATCCGTGGTGATGGTCAGCTGCCCGCCCGGCGTCAGTCCGGAGATGAGCACCGGCTCCAGGAGGGCCCGGGCGGCGTAAATGGCGGCGGTGTATCCGGCGGGACCTGAGCCGATGATGGCGACGCGGACCGGGCGGGGATCGGACATGGGCGGGGTTTCGCAGTTCTGGAGGGAGGGGAATACCGGGAGGCGCTTCTATGTAGTGCGCCCTAGGCAAGGAGCCTATCCCCGGGGCGCAACAGATGCGCAGCACGGCGAAAACGCCCCCGCCGCCGCGCGGCGGGGGCCGGGCCGTTGCGCCTCGTGCCTGCGACTGCTAGCCCATGGGCCGCATGGGGCCATGAAGGCCGCACAGTGAGACGTGAGCCATGAGCGCGCCCGAGAGCCCAAGGAGCCCTGACAAGGTCAGAGCCTTTCTTTGGGATATTCTGACGTTTGAGCGAATGATGACGGGTCCGGTGACCCACCTGATCTACTGGTCGGGCCTCGGCCTTATCCTTTTGATCGGCTTCGCCATCATCGGGGGCGCTGTGGGCTTGGGAATCCGGGACGGCTCCCCCCTGGGTCTCGCCCTCGCCTTCGCCACCCTGGTGGCGGGTCTTCTCATCATCCTCGCCCTGGTCCTGGTCTGGCGCGGCCTGAGCGAGTTCTACCTGGCGATCTTCAGGATCGCCGAAGACCTGCGCGCCCTGCGCCTCGCCGCGGATGCGGCGGAGACGCCCGAGACCCGCGCCCGCGTCTCCGTCAAAAGCGCCCAGGAGCACTAAGCCCGGCGCGGATGCATAAAGGACCGCGCTGGCTATAAGACCTCCGGAAGCGGCGGGGTTTGTGGGGGCGCTCTTAAGCCAAGGGGTCTTGCTAGCGCCCGCGGGAAGCTGGAGAAGACCGGCCGGAAGAGACCCTCGCCATGTCAGACCACCCCTTCAACGCCCCAACCCCTGAGCGCGGGCGCGTCATCGCAACGCTCAACGGAGTGAAAGACCCCAAAACCGGACGGGGCCTAGGGGAAGCCGGCCTTGTGCAGGCCCTCGTCCTGCGGCCTGGGCGCGTCGGGTTCATGCTGGAGGTGGACCGTACGGAGACGGCTCTTTACGCGCCGATCCGGGATGCGGCCGAAGCCGCCCTCTCCGGTCTGCCCGGCGTCGAAAAGGTGCAGGTGGTCCTGACGACAAAAGACCGCCCGCCGGGCGTCTCACACGCTGCCCCACAGGGCGTCTCACGGGGCGTCTCACAGGGCGCGCAAACGGAGCCGCGGTCCGCCCGCCCCGTGCGCGCGACGCCCGCCATGAAGCCCGCCCATGTGCGCCAGGTCATCGCCGTCGCCTCCGGAAAAGGCGGCGTCGGCAAATCCACCGTGGCGGTCAACCTCTCGACCGCCCTCGCCGTCCTCGGGTACGGCGTCGGTCTCCTGGACGCGGACGTCTACGGCCCCTCGGTTCCCCGCATGCTCGGTCTGACGCAAAGACCGGTCCTCGGATCGGACAAGAAGCTTGTTCCGCTCCTCGCCTTTGGCATGAAAGTCGTTTCCATCGGCCTCCTGGTGGACGAGGGCGCGCCCATGATCTGGCGCGGGCCCATGGCCTCGTCCGCCCTTGGCCAGCTGCTTGACGACGTGGCCTGGGGCGCGCCGGAGGCGCCCTTGGACATCCTCGTCATCGACATGCCGCCCGGCACCGGAGACGTCCAGCTGACCCTGGCGCAGAAGGTCCGTCTCGACGGCGCCGTCATCGTCTCAACGCCCCAGGAGGTGGCCCTCATCGACGTGCGGCGCGGCGCGGCCATGTTCCAGCAGACCCACACGCCGATCCTCGGGGTTATCGAGAACATGGCCTACTTCCCCGATCCGGCCACCGGCGAGCCCATCGAGATCTTCGGCCGAGGCGGCGGACGGCGCGTGGCCGAAGAGGTGGGCGCGCCGTTCCTTGGCGAACTGCCCTTGGACATCAGTCTGCGGCGGAGCGGCGACGATGGCGTGCCCGTGGTCGTCTCGAACCCAGACGGCGCGTCAGCGATAGCCTTCCTTGGCCTCGCCGCGGCTGTGGCCGACGCCTTGAAGCACGGCGGTGCGCAAAAACCCGCGCCCTTGATTGAGATCCGGGACTAAAGCCTACGGCTGGGGGCCGCCGTAACCCGCCGGCGGCTGGCGCAGACCCGGCTGATCCTCGCCCTGATTACCGCCACGCTGGTCCGACGCCCCCTGGAGGGTCTCCCGGTCAAAGATCTTCTGCTGCGATGGGCTGAGGGCGGCGTAGAAGGTTTTCACCGCCTCGCCCTGGCGACGGATCGTCTGCACGTTCTGCTGCATCTCCGCATCGATGAGGTCGACCCGGCGCGGCGTCGGCAGGGAGGCCATCATGGAGATCGCCGCCTGATGACGCGCCTGGGCGGCCGGATCCGGAGCGATGGCGGCCTGGTAGGCGCGCCACGCGTCCTCCTGCGCCGGCGTGAGGCGAAGGGCGTCGTGCAGAGCCGCGAGGTTGGGCGCCGAGGCCTGCTGTTGGGCGGCCGCCGGCCCGACGCCGGCGCCGGCGTCGACCAGCGCCACCGCGGCGAGGGCGGATAGAAGTACTGGCAATTTCATCGTTGGGCGCCTTTGCGCGAGGATTAAGATGCCCCCGCCGGCCATATCGGCGTTCCGCCCTTGAAGCGCAACGGAGTTGAGCACACATCTTATGCCGGGCGGGGCTTGGATTTGGAGAGTACGATGAACAGGCTGAAGGCGACGATCCTAGCGTCTGCTCTTGCGGCCGGCGTGGCGGCGGCGCCTTTGGCGGCGTCGGCTCAGGGCCACGGCGGCGGGCATGGCGGCGGCGCTGCGCATGCCGGCGGGTACGGCGGTTTCCATGGCGGCTATCACGGCGGCTACGGCGGCTATCACGGATATGGGTACGGCTACCGGTACTATCCCGGCTTCGGATACTATGGCCTAGGCGCCTTCGAACTCGGCTTGGCCTTTGGAGCCTACCCCTTCTATTACGGCTACTACCCGGCCTACTACGCCTACGATCCCTACTACTACGGCCCCTATCCGTATGATTATTGGGACGATTACGACGCCCCGCCGCCCGCAAGCGCCTATCAGGGCGGCTACGCGCCCCCGCCGTCCAACGCGCCCGCCGCTGGGCCCCAAGGCGCTGGGCCCCAAGGCGCTGGGGGCGCGCCGTCTCAGGCCTGCGGACAGTGGGTCTGGCATGCGGACCAGAACAAATACGAGTGGTCTCCCGGGCCCTGCGGCGCGCCCACCTAAGGCGCGCTCACGCGCAGGGACGCTTGCCTCCGCCTTCACATGCGCTCGGGGCACTCCATACCGAGCAGGGTGAGGGCGGTTTCGAGCTGAGCCAGGGCGGCGCCGGCTAAACCCAGCCGCGCCGCCCTGTCCTCGGCCTCCGCGCCGTTGAGGATCGGGCAGGCGGCGTAAAACCGCGAAAAGCATTGCGCTAGGCGATAGGCGTGCTCAGCGATCAGGTTTGGCGCTCGCCGATCGTAGGCGTCCTCCACCGCCTGTTGAAACGCGTCCAGGGTGAGGGCGAGCTCACGCTCGGCCGGCTCGCGCGCCCGGGGCGCGCCTGGGGCGACGCCTTCAGCCGTCGCGCGCCGAAGCAGGGATTTAACCCTGACCGCCTGGTAGAGGAGATAAGGGCCTGTACGGCCCTCAAAGCTTGTGAAGCGATCAAGGTCGAAGACATAGCTCGTTCCGCGAAAATTCGAGAGGTCCGCGAATTTCAACGCCGCCACGGCGACCTTGTGGGCCGTAGCCTCGAAGGTCTCAGGATCTAGCTCGCCGCCGAGACCCGCCTCCTTTAGCCGATCGCGCGCCTTATCCCGGGCCATGACGATCAGGTCGTTGAGCTTGAGGACGCCGCCCTCACGGGTTTTGAACGGCTTTCCGTCCGGGCCGTTCATGGTGCCGAACCCGATATGCTCCAAGGCGTCGGGATCAGAGTAACCGGCGAGAACGGCGGCTCGGAACACCACTTCAAAATGATCCGCCTGACGTTGGTCCACCACATAGAGCATGAGGCTGGGCTGAAGGGCGTCACGCCGGTCGAGGATGGTGGCGAGGTCGGTGGTGCCGTACATGGCCGACCCCTCCGAGGACACCACAAGGAGCGGGGGCAGTTCGCGTTTGTCCCCGTCCCGGGCCACGCGGATGATCCGCGCGCCCTCGTCATCCACGAGCAGCCCCTTAGCCTCCAGGTCCGCCACCATGCCGGGAATGAGGCGGTCGACGTCGCTCTCCCCGTTCCAGAGGTCGAACGTGACGCCAAGGGCGCCAAACTCGCGCTCCAGCGCCGTCCGGCTCACGGCGACGAACCAGCGCCAGAGGGCCCGATAACCCGCACGACCCGCCTGAAGCTGCGCCGTCGCGCGCCGCGCGCGCTCGCGGTACGCGAGGTCGGTCTTGGCCCTGGCCGCCGCCACAGGATAAAGGCGCTCCAGATCGTCTAAGGTCACAGGGCTCGCCTGGGGAAACGGCCCCTCCCCCGGCGTCAGGAAGGGCGAAGTGGGGTCCTCGTCGCCGACGGCGACAATGAGCAGCCCCATCTGAAAGCCCCAGTCGCCGAAATGGGCGTCCCCGAACACCGTATCGCCCCGGAACCGGAAAATCCGCTTGAGGGATTCGCCGATGATGGACGAGCGAAGGTGGCCCACATGCATGGGCTTGGCGACGTTGGGCCCGCCGTAGTCCACCACCACCCGACGCGGCAGGTCCACGGCCGTCGCCCCCGACCGCCCATGGCCGGCGATGGCGCTAAGGCGGGCGTCCAGGGCTTCGGCGCTCACCGTCAGATTGATGAAGCCGGGTCCGGCGACCTCGACCTTTTGCAGCGCCGGATGGCCCTCAAGGCGGCGCGCCACCGCCTCCGCCAGGACGCGGGGATTGGCCCGAACGGCCTTGGCGGCGGCCAGGGCGCCGTTGGACTGAAAATCGGCCAGGTCCGGTCGATCGGAGGGGCTCACCCGCCCCAGGACCGGGGGCAAGCCTTCGGCGGCGAAGGCGGCGCTCACCGCTTCGCCGAGCCGCCCTTTTAGATCGGTCATCGCGAGTCGGCGGGCGCCGGCGCCGTCGTGGCGTAGATGTTCTCCCGGAAGCGTTTGCCCTCGCGATTGAACTCCGCCATCTGCGGGGTCACGTCAAAGCCCACCAGGACCTCAAAGTTGGATCCGGACACCTTGGCGCCGGCGCGGGGGATGACGATGTTTTGCAGGAGATCGGAGGCGTAAACCCGATCCTGACCCGGCTTGAACATGGCCATGACCTCAAAATACTGCTTGTCCAGGATCATCTTGTTGCGCGCCGTCACCGCGACCCAATACCGATAAATCTTCGTGTCGCCCTTGGCCTCGGGCCCGCGGCCGAAGGAGAAGTCCACCGCCACCTTCACCTTGATGGGGTCGTTGGACTTGTAGGCGCACAAGGAGCGCACGCCCTGGATCTCGCCGGTCCAGCCCACCGCTTCGGCCTTCTCCTCCTGGTTCTTCAACTCCACGTAGCGGGCGGCGTCATAGAGGACCTTCACGTAGGGACAGGGCCCGGCGTTGGTCACTTCAGGCAGGGGCGCCGGGGTGGTGTCCCAGTCCTTTTCCTTCTGCTTCTTCTTCTTATCCTCCTCAGCCTGGGCCTTGGCCTGGCGGTCCTGGTCGTCCGCGCTGGTCTGCGCGTAGGAGCGAAGGGGAGCCGCGGCGCCAAAAAGCGCGACGGCGAGGCAGAAGAAAATAATGCGGCGCATGGGGGGCGATCCGGAGACAAAGAGGGCTGAGGGAAGAGCGAAGAGGGATGCTTCGTCCTAAGCGCGGAACCTCGCCTTGCCTCTAGCGCCATCTGCGCCGTCCCGCAATCGGACCACGACGTCAGGCGGCGTCGAAAGAGCCGCAGGCGGCCCCAGAGGGCGCGCCGCTGAGGGCGCGCCGCTTGACCCCGGGCGTCTGGTCGATGATCAAGCGCTGTGGCCGTTTACACCGACATCGCCCCGGACGAACTCCGCGCCTTTCTGACGCCCTTCGACGTGGGCGCGCCCGTGCGGCTGCAGGGCATCGCCGAGGGGGTCGAGAACTCAAACTTCCTCCTGGAGACCGAGGCCGGGCGCTACATCCTCACCATCTATGAGCGCCGCGTGCAGGCGGACGAGTTGCCCTTCTTCCTGGACCTTATGCAGCACCTCGCCCGACGGGGCTTTCCCTGCCCGACGCCGGTGGCCGACCGGAGCGGACGCATTTTGCAGACCCTTCGCGGCAAGCCCGCCGCCATGGTGAGCTTTCTCTCCGGCGCCCCAGTCCGCCGTCCGGCTCCGGCCCACTGTCGACAGGCGGGCATTGGCCTTGCGCGCCTTCATCTTGCAGCCCACGGCTTCAAGGGCCGCCGCGCCAACACCCTTGGCCAAGCCTCATGGGCGAGCCTGTTCGCGCCCCATCGCGCCGCGGCCGAAAGCCTCAGGCAAGGACTTGCGCGCCAGATCGACGAGGACCTGGCGCTTCTGGCCCTCTCCTGGCCTCGCAACCTGCCTTACGGGGTGATCCACGCGGACCTCTTTCCCGACAATGTCTTCTTCCTGGACGGGGTCTTCGCCGCCGCCATCGACTTCTACTTCGCCTGCGAGGACGCCCTGGCCTACGATCTGGCGGTGTGCCTCAACTCTTGGTGTTTCGAACCGGACGGCGCCTTCAACCAGACCTCCGCCCAGGCTCTGGTGGCGGGCTATCAGAGCCTTCGCCCCCTCTCGCCGGCGGAGGAGATGGGCTTGCCCATCCTGGCGCACGGCGCCGCCATGCGCTTTTTCCTCACCCGCCTGGCCGACTGGGGCCGGGCCGACCCCGGGGCCCTTGTCCGCCCCAAGGATCCCATGGAATATGAGAAGAAGCTTCAGTTCCACCGGTCGGCCAACGGTCGCCTTGGTCTCTTCGCCGCCCTATGACGCCTGAAGTCGTCATCTATACGGACGGGGCCTGCAGCGGAAACCCGGGCCCAGGCGGCTGGGGCGCCATCCTCATCGCTGGCGGCCACGAGCGTGAGCTCAAGGGGGGAACCCCCGCCACCACCAACAACCGGATGGAGATGACCGCCGCCATCGAAGCGCTTGAGGCCCTCAAGCGGCCGTGCCGGGTGGAGCTGCACACGGACAGCCAGTATCTGCGCCAGGGCATCACCGAGTGGATCGGCGGCTGGAAGGCGCGGGGGTGGCGCACAGCGGACAAAAAGCCCGTCAAGAACGAGGATCTCTGGCGCCGCCTCGATGCGGCGCGCGCCCGCCACGCGGTGCAGTGGCGGTGGGTCAAGGGCCACGCCGGCCATCCGCTCAACGAAAGGGCCGACGCCCTGGCCCGCCAGGGCCTTGAGGAGAGCCGCGCCGCCGCCCGCGCCGCGCCCCCCGCCAGCACCGGCTGACAGCCGCCGCACAAGCCCTAGTAGCTCGCCCCCGCTTGGAGACGATATGACCGATGACGGAGGAGCCGAAAAAGGTTAAAGTCCCTGCGATGGCCGTTCTAGACTGGATCAGTCCTGACAGCAGCCCCACGGTGGAGGGCGACCTCGTGCGCCTGCGCGCGCCGCGGATGAGCGACTATCGCGAGTGGGTTGATCTTCGCGCCGCCTCCCGGGACTTTCTCCAGCCTTGGGAACCCACCTGGCCGGCGGACGATCTCACGCGCCCTGCGTTTCGCCGCCGCCTGAGCCTATACGCCCGAGACCGCGACCTCGGCCAGGGTCACGCCTTTTTCATTCTCCGCAAGCCCGACGACGTCATCGTCGGCGGGATCAACCTGCGCAACATCATGCGCGGCGTCGCCCAGTCCGGCGCTATCGGCTACTGGGCCGGAGAGCCCCATGCGCGCCAGGGCTACACCCTCGCCGCCCTCAAGACCCTCACGCGCTTCGCCTTCCTGACCCTGGGGCTGCACCGGCTCGAGGCGGCGTGCTGCACCGACAACGAAGCCTCCCGTCGGCTCTTGATGAAGGCGGGCTTCGGATACGAGGGCGTCGCCCGCTCTTATTTGAAAATTAATGGGATGTGGCGAGATCATCTTCTGTTCGGCTTGGTGACGGAAGAGCCCGGCGCGCCCTGAAGGGATTACGCGCCGTCGGCGCCGGAAGAAGGTGGGATGGAGCGCGCAAAAGAGCCCGAGTATGGTCAAGCCTTCGCTGGCGCGCTCGAGGCGCTGGCGGCGGCCTCCCTCGCCGCTTGGCGATGGGAGCCGGGCGACCAGAAACTCTATCTCACTGGCGCCGTGGAGACCGTGGGCCTTGGCGCCCTTGCGCCGGTCTGCCAGCCGGCCGCCCTGCTGGCCCTGACCGCGCCCTGCGACCTACCTGTGGCTGAGCACCTTTTTTCCGGCGGCCCGCCTGGCCAGTCCATCGTCTGCTTTCTACGCCTCGCCATCGCCGGCGAGTCGCGGTCGGTCCTGTGGCGCGGCGCCTGGCTCGAGAGCGGCGCAGCCTGCGGCGTGGTTTATGAGGCCCAGCCCGGCGACGGCGCCGGCTGCGACCGCCTCACCGGCCTTCTGGATCGATCGGCCTTCCTGGAGGTCGTCGAGGAGCGCCTCCAGCGCCCCGGGGCCGTGCGTCTCATCGCCGCCGACCTCGCGCGCCTCAGGCGCTTGAACGAAGCCCTCGGGCCGGCCGGGGCGGACCTTGTGCTCCAAGCCCTCGCCGCCCGGCTAGCGGCCGCCTTCCCCGCCTCCAGCCATCCGGCGAGGATCGGCGAAGACGAGTTCGCGCTCCTCATCGAGGACGACGGCGCTCGGCCCGATGCGCGGCTGGATCTGCGCGAAGCCCTCGAGCGGCCCCTGCGGATTCGCGGTTTCGACATCCACCCCACGCTCTGGATCGCCGAGAGCCGGGTTGAGGGGGGAGACGATGCGCCGGACGCGCACGAGCTCATGCGCCGCACGGCCCTGGCCCTCGACGCGGCTAAGGCGGCGGGCAAGAGCCCCATGACCGTCACGGCCAACAAACCCTCAGGCGACAGCCTCACCCGACTCGCCCTGGAGGCGGATCTGCATGGGGCCCTGGAACGCGGCGAGATCGTACCCTTCTACCAGCCCATCGCCCACCTGGCGTCCGGGCGCCTCGCCGGCTTTGAAGCCCTGGCGCGCTGGGTTCATCCGGTTCGCGGCCTTGTCATGCCCGACGACTTCCTACCGCACCTCGCCGACGCTGGGCTGATGAACGCCCTCGGAAGGCACATGCTGCGCACCTCCGCCGCCCAAGTCGCCGCCTGGCGACGCACCCATCCCGACGCGGGCGAACTCTTCGTCGCCGTGAACCTCTCCACGGGCGAGCTTGACGACGAGCGCCTCGTTGAGTTCGTCGGCGACATGGTCCGCCTGAACGGCCTTCCGCCCAGGGCCCTTAAGGTGGAGATCACCGAAAGCGACATCATGCGCGATCCGGAGCGGGCCGCCGTGGTTCTGGCCGAGCTTCGCGCCGCTGGCGCCGGGATCTCCCTGGACGACTTCGGCACCGGCTTCTCGTCCTTGGCCTACCTCACCCGCTTGCCCTTCGAGACCTTGAAGATCGATCGCTACTTCGTGCGCACCATGGCGGACAACGAAGGCTCCGCTAAGATCGTGCGCTCCGTGGCGAGCCTCGGCCGCGACCTCGGGCTCGAGGTGGTCGCCGAAGGGGTTGAGACCCTCGCCGTGGCGCGCCAGCTCCACGCCCTGGGCTGCGAGTATGGTCAAGGATACGGCTACGCCAAGGCCTTGGACGCCCAAGCCGCCGAGGTTTATCTCAACGAGAGCTATCTGGACGACGGCGCGCCCATCAAGATTTCGGCGTGATTTGCTGCAAAGCGAGGACTGGGCGTTCGACGGACCCGCATCTATACCTAATGTCTGCTTGCATCGGACGAAGGTTGACAGCACCCTCCCCCCTGAACCCGCCTACGCCAAAGTAGCCGACCGGGGCCAGAGGATGACCATGAAGAAAACTGCTCTTGCTATGGCGATCGCCATCGGCCTTGCTGGCCTCAGTGTTTCCATGGCCCACGCCCAGGCGGCGGCTCCGGCGGCGGCCCAACCCTGCCTCAGCGCCAAGACCGGCAAGCCCGTCAAGTGCAAGGGCAAGGCCGCCAAGGCCGCAACCGCGGCGACCCCAGCCGTCGCCAAGGCGCCCGCCTTGGCGGCGAACCCGGCTAAGCCCAAGTGCCCGCTCTTCAAGAAATGTGACCCGGTGACCGGCGCGGTGCTGCCGCCGGCCCCCAAACCTCTCTTGGGCGGAGGCGCCAAACCCGCCCCGATCGCCGCAGCGGCCCCCGGAGCGCCGATCGCCCGCCCGGCGTCGGCCGCGACAGCCGCAAAGGGCGCCAAGTCCGCGACCCCGACCGCCCTTTGCAAGGATGGAACGCAGAGCTTTAGCCTGCATCACAGCGGCTCGTGCTCGCGGCACGGCGGCGTGGCCAAATTCCTTTGATGTAGACGTCGCCCGTGTGACGGACGCCCGGCCGACGGCGCCCAGGTGTCCGGAGGGCCGCAGGGGCGGGCTGGCCGAGAACCGCGCGCCATCTGTTGGCTCAGCAACGCTAAGGTTAGGTCCGGGGACGGGCCTTGCGATGTCGCCGCCGCAGGGAGCCTCTTCAATCGCCCAGGTGTAGGCGGCCTCGGCCGAGGCAGGCCGCTTGCTCTCGGGTAAGGCGAAGGGAAAGGCGCGCGCGCCAGCGCCAGCCTGGGTTGGGATGCCGATCTGCGCCATGCCGGCGGCGATCCCAGAAAAGTTCAATGGCCCGGGCAACGACCAGGATGGCGGCGACCGCGATTACGGCAGGGTGCGCGAAACCCGCGAACGCCCCGTTCTGGCGTCATAAGGCCGGTGATCAACCACGCGAACCGAGCCGCGAGGGCCACCAGGCGGGTGCGCGCCTTCTCCGACCCGCACAGAGGCGGCGCGCCGGCGCGAATGATCGCGCGCGGCGCCGCGGGCGGCCTTATCCCGTCGTGTTGCGCGACAGCCCCAGCAGGAGCCGTTCAATGGTCCCGCCTTGGATGATGACCGAAAAGAGGACGATGATGTAGGTCGCGGTCAGGGAGGCCGACTTGGCGCCCCCCTCAGGGAGGCTGAGGGCCAGGGCCACGGAAATCCCGCCCCGTAGGCCGCCCCAGATCAGGGTCGGCGGGGCGAGACGGCCGAGGCTCATGAAGGGGCGCAAGGCCGCGAGCGGCAGA